>Ga0209777_10002546_pt1 | contig 23740 bp, 10 predicted proteins | sample FrelakmetHBP12HB_FD_187147 | JGI IMG/M metagenome (GOLD analysis project Ga0209777, IMG submission 187147) | Freshwater lake sediment microbial communities from the University of Notre Dame, USA, for methane emissions studies -HBP12 HB (SPAdes)... | ecosystem: Environmental > Aquatic >... | reverse complement strand
GGCGTTTCTGGGTGTTATCGTCCTGGCGATCCTGACAGGCTTGGGGATTGTCTACAAGAACCAGATAATGGCGTTCCTCACCCCGCAGCCTAAGACTGACATCGCCACGCCAGTTCCCAAGCCGGCGCCGAAGGAAGTGGCCAAGCCCCCAGAGCCGCCGCCCCAGCCCAACGTGGTAGTGCCTCCATCCAAGGAAACGCGTGATATTCCATTTGTGCCCACCCCTCCTGCTCTGGTCACTACCGATGACCCTGCGGTCAAGGCTTCGATAGAACAAGCCAGGCTGCTCGTGGACCAACTCGAATTCGGCAAAGTGGCGGCGCTGCTCAAAGACGCCGCCCAGAGGAAGATCAGCCCCGGCGTGAAGTCCGAAGTAATGGAATGGGCCAGGAAGGCCGAGAATTTCGACCTGGCCACGCGCCACATTGGCACCTCGAAGTTTGCCTTGGCGGAAACCAGCTACATCCTGCAGATGAATGACGGCAGGGAGATGCAGGGCCTGAAAAAGGAAGAGACCGAGACCGAGTTCGTGCTAAGCCGGATTCCGCCTGAGAATCCTGCCACGAGCGGGGAGGTCAGTTGTCCCCTGCCTAAGAGCGAGATCGCAAAGATCACCCCTGTCAGCCGGCAGCAACGGCAAGAGGCGTTTCTGCAGACTCTCGGCCAGCTCGAAAGCAACGTCTCAATCCAGCGCAGCACGGATTACTACGACTTGGTCTACGTCAGCAAGAGGTTGGGGCTGAATAAGGAGTGCCTGACCTATCTCAACCGTTCCTACAATGGCGGCCCCGGCCATGCCCCAGACCCCTACCTTGGGGATAGCTTCCGCAAGGAGAGGATTCGCCGGACGATAGACCAGTGCTCACTGATGCTGGCCGCTGGGCGGGCCAAACACTTTGTGACAGCCGAGTTAAACAAGCTGCTCAAAACCTTCCCCGATTACCAGGTCGCCCAAGATGAGGTGGAAGCGTTCAAGATTCAAGTTCTCGACAGGTTAAGGGAAGGCTTCAAATCCACACTCAGAGAGGTCAAGAAGCCTGCTGAGGTCGCTTCGGCGCCCAATATGCCAGAAACCAAGCCGCAATCTGCCAAAGAGATGGCGAGTTCAGGTGAATTGGGCGAGCCGATTGTGCTCGAAGTCGAGGACGATAGCGTGAAAGGGCAAGGGGCTGCCGCGTCAATTGTTGAACAAGCTAACTTCAAGTACCGCGAAGGGATGGAACGTTATCGCCGCTTCAGACTCGGCACCAACAAAGACAACAACGAGACGCTCAAAGAAGCTCTGGCGCTCTTGGTGGCCGCAGTGGACCTTTACGACAAGGCGCTGAGGGAAGACCCAGCAAACAAGGCCATCCTGGACAGGCAGACTCAGGCCAATATGAACCGTCTATGCCTCCGAAAATACCAGACTTTGTAGTTGTAAAGGATTTTACTATAAGACTTTATGTAATTTCGGCAATCCGTAGCCGCGTCTTTGTCCCGCAGGTTCGGTTTGGTTCCTACTACCAAAGGGATAGTGGAAAATGGCCAATCTGCGAACAAAAGTCTTTACTTTTCCAAAAAATTACCTAAAATTCATCTGGCGTAGGGGTAGAAGATAGAAGCACGGGCCATTGACGAGAAGTCTGTGCATACTCTGCGCTTCTGGTACGTCAGGTGCCAGTGAAACCAAGGTTATTGCCGCGTGGCGCTCACAGTCTTGCACTGGTGCAGGCCGGCGGGATTGCAGGAGGATGCAGTGATTTCGGGAATGATTAACTACTATGAAGTTCTGGAGGTCCAGCCTGAGGCTACCCGGGACGAGATAAAGGCGGCGTTCCGCAGACTGGCCAAGAAATATCATCCAGACCACAACTCTGCGCGTACCAAGTGGGCCGAGGCCAAGATGCGCGTTATCCTCAAGGCCTATGATACGCTCATGAATGACTCGGAAAGAACCGAGTATGATCGGAAGCTGCGCCCGTTCCTCAAGGCTTACCAGGATCCCTATCGCGAGAACCTGGCCAAGCGCATGGATGACCCTGCCGCGCAATCGCGCCTGATCCTTTACAATCTGCTGAACGACCAGCCGCGCGAGGCCATTGATATTTACGAACGCATGCGCAAGCGCGACGAGGCCTTTGAGGTCTGGCAGTACCTGGACCAGAAAGATTACCTCGATTGCCAGTTCCTGATGGGCGAGGAATACGAGCGCCAGGGCAATTGGAAGGCGGCACTGCGTTTTTACGAGAATGTGTACAATGCGGAGCGCAGTTCTCCGATGCGCTTCTTCCTCGAGGAGGTGAAAGACCGCATCCGCGACATTTACTGCAAAAAGGTGGCGCGCCGCTGCAGGCCCATTGACTCCGTCAAAGTGTACGAGAAAGTGATGGCGATGGGGGTGAGCAAGAAGACCGAGGCTTACCTGCACAAGAAGATCGCCGAGAGCTATTTCAAGGGCGCCTGCGAGAAAAAAGCACGCTATCACCTGAGACGCGCTTTTGAGTTGGAGCCTAAACTCAAGGGCGCCCAGAAAATCTGCGAGAAGCTCTCAGTCAGCCGGCACTAAGCAAGGATGCGCAGGTGAGCGGGTGGAGAGGTGAGGGGGTGAATCCCGGTCGCCTTGTTACCCGTTCACCGGTTCACCCCTTCACCTCTTCATCCTTCCACCTTCATCCTTCATCCTTTACCGTTCTGGTAGGGGCGAGCCCTTCGCTTGACAGAGCACCACCTCCGCTGGTCCGATAGGGATCTCGACCGCCATCCTCAGCGGGATGCCAGTCGCCACGTCAACCCACACTCGCATTCCGCCTTTGCGTTCGAACAACCCTCTGAACTCGGCCTCCGGCTCAAAGACCACGCACTGCCGTCCCTTTAGGTAGCCCGCATCCCTCCGTTCGACGCTTATCACCTTGAGCGCCGTATCCCACACTCTGGCCTCGGCACAAATCGGCAGGTAAACCACATTCCCAGGTTGCAGGCTCCCGAGTTTCAGGGCGCGTAGATAGTAGAGTGCCGCGAGAGGGTCAAGCACCTTGCCTGTGAGCGGGATCCGGTAGGCTCGCCACTGCCCGTCGCTGCGCAGCCGCTCATACGACGCCTCCATGTTGCCGATATCGTAGCTAAACCGCATTCTTTCCCCAGCCTTTATCTCGCCCTCATTCCGCAACACGGAGTGTGAGCGGCTGAAGCCGCCTTTGGTGTCTATCCTGGAGTAAGCGCGGTCATGCACGTCATAGAAGAACCAGGAAAGAGCACGCGTTGACCGCGTCGTCGCCTGGATCACCCAGACTTGCGGGCCTGGGGAAAAGGCCTCGCCCTCGACTCTCTGCACCTCCAAGAGGCTCTTCCCAGCGGGAATACCGTTGACACGGATGTCGTAAATCAGGCGCTCGCTAACTTGCAGACCCAGATTAGCAGGAGCCAGTTCGGCCTGCTCGGGAGCCGGGCCGCGGGGACTGACACCAATCTCAGGCCGTTTGGAAATTGGCTGTCTGTCCCCGCTCGCCGCCAAGTCTGTTGGGACACGCCTGAATGCATAAAGGACTGCGAGCAGACAAAATGTCCCCGCTACAAGTAGCAGAAGTCTTCTGCGCCAGAATGGATGCGGCATAGAGTTTTTCACGCGCCTGCCAAACCGATCCAGCGGGGACTGACGCCAATTTCAGGCCGTTCGGAGATTGGCTGTCTGTCCCCGCCGGTTCGGAGGCAAAGCCAATTCCCTTGCCGCGGCCAGAAGCTGCGGCGGACTGGCTAAGTATAACCTGCCATTCTCGCCCAGGGAAGTCTCGAAGTCCAGCCAGGCACGCAGTTCAGCGGGGACTGACGCCAATTCCCGGGCGCTTAGAGATTGGCTGTCTGTCCCGGCCGCTCCCCGGCTGTCTGTCCCCGCTGCTTTCTGCCAGTATGCAATTACAGCTTCCGCGTCCAGGGGCTTGAAAAGGCGGAGGCTCTGGTAATGCCCTGTCAGCAGGGCCCGCAACGTCGAGCGGAATCTGCGGTGCTCGTGAATCAATCTGCGGCCGAAACGCAACGAGAAGCGCAGGTCAACCAATACCGGATTCAAGGTGCCATCTTCCAGGATGATGTTGGCCGGGCTGATGTCGCCTTGCCGCAGCCCGCGGCGATGGATTGCGGACCAGCCCTCCAGGATGCCCACGATCGTCTTATGCAGCCGCTCCAGGCCCCCAGCCCGAAAGGCCGGATCACCCAAGGCTTCCTGCAGCGTCTTGCCTTCGACAAATGCCATGGCAACATAGTAGAGTCGCAACTGCACTCGCGTTCCCGAACCCTTGAGGCACAACACGCCCGACGAAAGGTAGCGCACCAGGTTCGGATGGACCGGAGTCAGCAATGTGAGCAGTTTCGAGCGCAGATAATTGCGGATGGAGTGCCTGGCCTTCGCGCGCTGGAGCGCGTAGGGGGCTTGTACCTGCACCGCGACCTTCTCGCCATTGCGCGCACGCGCTGCATAGACACGCGCGTAGCGGCCGCTGTGGACGAGCAGCGGTTGGGCAAAGCCCAGGCTCTCCAGCCCCCGGCACACTTCGGCGCCCACGCCGCTGGCCTCATCTGCCGCATGCCCGGCCTCCACCTCAGGGTCACCCGTGAGAGGTAGCTGTGAGTCCGTCATGCGGTGGCCTGACAAACCAGAATGAGCTCGTTTGAATACAGGACCGGGAATGCGGCGCTAAGGAGCTTCCGGCGCGCCGATAGCAGCCGCAGCACGTTGTAGCCGGATCGCCGCAGCAGTTCCGCCGTCTCTTGGGGCGTCATGAAGTTCTTGTGGCTGGCGCTGAGTTTTGGGAACCTGCCCGCCAGAAAGCGCAGCCTGTTCTTCAAGGTGACAATGTTCGGAATAGTCAGGATGAGATAACCCTTGTCCTCCAGCGCCGCGCGCAGCTTCAGCAGGAATCCGCCCGGATCGTCAATGTGGTGCAGCACTTTCGCCGCGACGATCACATGAAAGCGGACACCAAAACCGGGAAGGCCCTTGTTAAGGTCGGCCAAGCGCACCCGTTCAGCAGGCGCCTTCAGGTTCTCGATCACGATGCTGGAGGCGTCCACCGCGTACATCTCGTATCCGGCAGCCATCATGGCATGGAAGAACTGGCCCGGCCCAGGGCCCAATTCCAGCATGCGGGCTGGCGGCGGGTGCAAGCCGGACAATACCTTGGCTATGCGCGCATATACCCGGCGCGTAGCTTTGCGCAGCCCTCTGGAGCGCCAGTATTCATCATAATCGTCAACCCCGAAAGTATGGACCAGCTTGCTGGACTGCCCAGTTCCTCCAGCTTCCGGCTGGGTGCAGGCTGACGCGACAACTTTTTCCACTAAGGACGCTCCTTCAATCCGCTGACCACAGCACACGGATACTAGCACGGACTATGAGGAGTCGCAACCGCTGGTAAGTTGGGCCGGAACTGGAGGGTGCGCGCTCAGCCGCGGAGGGAAGCGGAGCGTCCCCTTCTGCCACGCGCCGCCACCACGAGGCCGATGGCCATAAGCGCCAGAACGCCAACCGCCAGATAACGCCACGACGCAGAAACCGAACGCAAGCTTAGCGTCAGCTCGGGATAGCCTTCCACGCGCCGGAAAGTCAACAGTTTGCCTTTCTCCGGCACGTGCAGGTCGGTGGCGCCCACTTCCAGGTTCAGCCGTCTTTCCGTCTCTTCGCGCAAGCCGCCTTCAATCGGGAGCGGCGCAGGTTGCTGCGTCACGCGGGCGGCGGGTGGCGGAGGCAGCTCTCCCTTCTTGAAGCCTGAAAACGGGCGGCTCTCGCGCAAAGCGGCCAGCGGGACTTCGCCCCGTTCCGGCCGCCCTGCTCCCGCGGCGCGTTCCTTATAGCGCGCCCCGCCGCGCCAGCGGTTGTCGAGGAAGTTGTAGTTGTCGAGGAAGGCCTGCTGCTGCTCGGTATCCGCGGCGCTGGCCACCGCCTCATCCAGGTCCTGCTGGCGTTTGCCCAGTTTCTCCTTCCATTGCACGGCTTGCTGCTGTACTTCCTCGTTCCCCATGTTCTGTGCGCGAAGTTCCTCGCGGCCGATGCGTTTCAGTTCCTCGGGCAGTTCGACCTGGCCTACGTTTTGCAGAACGGCGGCATTGTCGTCCAGTTCCTGGCGCTTGCGCACCACGTTCCGCAAAGCCTTGCGTCTTTGCGCGGGGCTTTCGGCGCTGTCCGCGATCTTCATCAGGCGCTCCACGTCCTCGATGTTCGACTTCACCTTGCCGCCTACCAGGACGCTCCCCGCCACGTCCTTGACCGTGCCGCCTGAGCGGCTGGCCTCGTACTCCTCGGGCACGTACACCTGCCAGTATGTCTCCACCACGGGTTGTTCGATCAGCACCTTCGGCGCTTGGGGCGTGTACGTCCGGATTGCCGCGGGCAACTTAAGCCTTGCGCTCTCGTAGACCAGTGTGACCTCGATGGGCAGGTCCGCCAGCCCCATGCGTTGAATCGGTATCAGCAGCACGTGGCTGTCGTCCTCCCTATGGCTGACTGTGACGGGCTGGCCATCCACCAGCACTCCCCAAGGAGCGGCGTCATGAGGCATTTCCACGGGCAGAAATTGCAGAGCGCGGTTGCGGACCGTGTACGTGGCCGACGAGCGCACGCCGCCGTCCGCGGCGATAATGGTCTTGATGACCGCCAGCGCGACTTCAGCCGCAGGGCCGGATTCCACTTTCAGGTCCGGCTGGCGCAGTGTAAGCGACCAGTCGCGCTCCGCTACAAAGACCCCCGTCAGCGCCGCGCTTGAGACCTTGTCCGGCACAAAGGGCAATTCCTCGGTTTGCAGAGGCTTGTTCAAACCTTTCTTCGTGGCCACGACGACCAAGCCGCGCTCGATCTGCAGCACCCCTACGTAGTGCTCCACCTGCTGAATCTCGCGGCCCTCAATGGCCACTGGCCCCACGACCACATCCTGTCCCGCGGCCCGGGGCAGCCGGTAGGCCAGGTCAATGAGCTGTTCGCCGGAGACCGGCGATTGCAGAATTGCCGTGACCAGCAAACCGTCGGGCCGCTCGCTTGTCTCCCGGCCCCGCAGGTTGCGCGCCGCGAGACTGACGAGTTGCGCCCCCGTGGGGAGCCTCAAGGCAAAACGGTCCAGCCCCGCCTGCTCGATGCGGAACCGGCAGCGCGCGTTGACTTGCACGTGGTCCTCGGCAGCGCGCACGATACTGACCACCGTTGCATAAACCAGGCTGCCACGCTTCGACACCTCGATGGCCAGCCGGCTGCCCGGTTTGAGCGAACGATAGGCGAACTGGTACTCCTCTTTCGCCTCCAGGCGTACCCAGGACGGCGCGCGCTCCAGCGGCAGCCCCTGCATCGTCGTGGCGGCGCCCTGCGATAGTGCCAGCGACTGCTCGGACGCCAGGACCCAGTCCATTGTCTCCGTCGTCTTGGCGTCGCCCAGGGCGCGCGGCTGTGGCAACTCCAGCGCCAGCGCCTTGTCCGGCGGCAGCGCCAACGGCGCTTCCGCCGACCAGATTATCTCGGTTCCCGTCTCCGCGTGCGCAGTGAAGTAGACAGCCAGCCGTTTCGTGCCGCCCCGCTCAAGAATCTCCCAGGTGCGCATGGCGTTGCTGCGGCAAGTCCGCACGTCCCAGCCCGCGGGCAACTCTACCTCATGCCGCAGCGGCGTGCGGCCGGTGGCCGTGGTGTAACGCGTGCGCACACAGGCCAGCAGGCGCTCGGGCTTGATGACGCCCACGATCTGCGTCTCCAGCGCAACCTGCCCCGGCTCCAGTTCGGCGCCCACGGTGTGCTTGAGCGGCGGTTCGAGCCAGCGGTAGATGCGGTCCGGAAGGCTCGCCGCAGGCAGGTTGAATACCGCCGCCAGCTCTTGGCTCGAAGCGCGCTTGAGGCTCTCCAACGAGCGTGCCGTGAAACGGCGGCCTTGGCCGTGCTGCAAACCGATGAAGCCTTCCTGCCGCGTGGCGTTCTCCAGCACCAGGACTGCAACCTGGGACTCCTCCTCCCTCAGCGGCGCCCAGCCGTTGGTCTGCACCAGCACCTGGTTGGCGGGCTTCTGGAACCACAAACGCAGCCGCCTGTTCTCCCCAACGCCGGCCACGGCCCATTCCGCCAGGTCAGGGGCCGTCACGGATGAAATGTCCCAATCGCCGGCCACCTTATAGGAAAGCTGATCCACTCCGCTGCCGTCAATCGTGATCCTGTCCGCGTTGAAGACTCCGTAGCCGTCGGCCCCCAGTTGAAGCTGCATATAACCCCGCGCGGCGATCTGTGAGGCGCCTTTGCCGCGGATGTCTGGCGACTGCCAGGCCAGACGCACCTCGCCCGCGCTGCCGCCCAGGTCTATCTCGCAACGCTGCGTCTTGCCCGCGGCGTCCTTCTCAATCCACGTTCCTGAGGGGAGGCTTTTCGTGTCCAGTTCCACGTTCGCGGGCAGGATAACCGCCAGCCGCGTCGCGGGGCCACCCACAAACTTCGCCTGAAGCTGCGCCCGGCCCGTGCTCAGGGCCAGCGGCCCTTCCAACTCCATCTCGAACTTGTGCTTGCCCGCTCCCTGCAACTGCACAAAAGGCAAATTGGGGACAGCGCCCGATTTCATGTCCACAGTCTTACCCTGCGGCTGAGGACCGCCTGCAATCGGGCCCTGTCCCCATTTTGCGGGCTGGCCGTCAATCGCCAGGGACACGAGTTGGCTTGGGCCGAAATCCAGGGGCACGCTGACCCAGCCTTTGGGCTCGAAAACTGCCACTTCCAGTGTGCCTGTGCAGCGGTACGTCTTCTCCGCAACGGTCATCTCATAAGCCGCGTTGCCCAGCGCCAGGGGTATGGGCGTAGGCGGCGTCAGGATTTCAACCTCGGCCACGTTGAAACAGCCGTCGCTGCCGGAATCGAAGGTGCCCGTCAAGCGCACGGCTTTCACTTCCTGATGCGCAAAAGCCGCCGTCTGCCAGCCGTGCTGATAGCCCTGCGTGCGGTCACTCACAGTGATGAAGGTCGTGCCCTCGCTGGAGACCTCCAGCTTGTAGCGCGAGAACCGCTCCGGCGTTGGCCACAGCAGAATCCGGACCCTGTCCACTTGCTGCGCCTTGGGCAAGGTGACCACGAACTGCTGTTCTTTCTGCCACAGCGCCGAGGCGTACGCGTTGGTCTGGCCATCAATGAGCCGTTCCGGATTGCTGCCCCCGGAGGCCGTGGCGCCTGCGCTGGCCAAAGCCACATTCTTGCGGTTTTCCATGTTCGGCGTGTCGTCGGCCTTGGGCTGGTCTTCAGGATGTGCCCGCGCCGTAAGGTCCAGGAAGAGCGATTTCGGCACGTAGACTTTTGTCTGCTTCGCGGGCGGATCGGTGAGCGGCACTTGGTCCTTCGGATATGGGATCAAGACTTGATCGCTTTCGCCGGCACTGGCCGACCCAGCCACAAAGCTCGCGAGCACTGCGAACAACAGCGCCGCCGCCGCTGCTCCGGTTGCGCTCGCCCGCCTTGCTCGCCGCCGCTGCCAAGCCGTCTTCAGCCCGCGGCAGGCCAGCACCACAAGAACCAGCAACCCGACAAGGCTTAGGCCCTCGCAGAAAGGCACTGCCAGTAGCGGCGACTGCCAATCCAGCGCCGGCGGCAGAACAGTGCCCAACACCAAGCCCCACACCACATATCGCAGCAAAGCGCCTTTGGAGGGCCGCCGCGCCAGCCACAAGCCGATCAGCACTGCAATCAGGAAGACGGTCCGCGAAGCAAAGCGGAAGTAGGCCCCGCCGCAGTAGGCCAGCGCCGCGCGGGCCGATCCGCCCAGCTTGCCGACTTTCAGTAATGCGCCTTCGGGAATGGCGCCGCTCCCGAGGCGCGCTCCTTTCGCAGCCTCGGCGCGCTCGGCCACTTCCTGGGCCACAAGCTGTTGCGCTTGAACCTTTTTAACCTGTTCCTCCTGTTGCGCGGCCGCATGTTCGGTCCGCTGCGCGAACTGCAACCTTACCGGCACGGGCGGCTCTGGAGTTTCCCACGCAGTCCAGCGCGGCCAGCGCCCATGCAGGATGTTCCGCCAGAAGCTCAAGGCGAAGAACTGCGGCGGCGCAGGCGTTTCCGGGTCCACGTTGCCGTCCCGCAAAGACACGAAGTATTCCGGGGGGTAATAAACCTGCCAATTCGTCACGCCCACGGGGATATCGAGCAGTTCCGGCGCTGCTTCCTCCCAGGCTCCAGACAGCCCCAAGGCCGCGTGGCTGCATTCGTAGGCCAGCTCCACGCGTGAGTTGCTGCGTGGCGGCAGCGGCACTCGGATGACGCCCTGCTCCGCCCCGTGCACCGGCCGCACATTCTGGTCATCCACGCACAGCGCCACCAGCCTGGCCTTCTCCGGCAGCTTCAAGGAGAGCAGTTCCTTCCGCGCGTACAGCCGCGGCAGGACGGCGTGCGTGCGCGTCTCGCCCGAGGGGTCCAGCACCGTCTTCAGTTCCAGTTCCCCGGCCACGCTGCTTAGCGTGGGAGAACGTGCCAGCAGATGCGTGCGGTAAGTGCCAGGCGCGCCGGCCAGGTCGAAGGTGAACGCGAAGAGTGCGCGCCCGGTGCCGAACGGACGAGCAAACTCCGGGGTGTCTTCCAGCGCCGCTTCCCTGAGGCCCGGACCTTTCTCAACCTTCAGCTCGACCACTCCCGCGCTCTGGAAAACCACGCGCCGCCGGCTGTCGAAGCTGCCCGCCAGGCGAATGTCGGGCACTGGCACGTCTTTGTCGGCCGCGAGCGGAGCCCGGTATTCGATGCGTAGCATCCGCACTCCCTGCCACGGCTGGTTGAAGCGCACGAGGCGCTGGCCCGGCTCCGTGCCCGCGACGACTTCCTTGATGCCCGGTCCGGCGATGTAGAGCGGGTCCTTTGCTTCCGGCGGCAGGTTCAAGAGCAGTTCCTCAATCGCGCGGTCCACCACCGCGAAACGCACGTCGCTGCGCACCCAGGCTTCGCGTTCCAGCGTAAGCACATGCGTCACCAGGTCGTAGTCGCCGCGGGGCGTCTTGCGCGTGAGCTCCAGGCGCACTTCGCTGCCCGGCGTCTCGGTGACAAGTCCGGCGCGCAACATGGCTTCGCCGACGCCGAGCCGCTCCAGCTTCCCTGCCGTTTCCGTACGCCACGCCGGGCTGGCGCCGAAAGCAATGTCCACATCCGGGTGCACACTGATCCCCAGGTACACCTCGCTCCGCCGCGCTCCCGCCACGGCGGGCGTGCCGAAGTTGAACGCCCGCTTCTCCCATCCGGCTTCTCCCCACGCCGGATCGCGCAGCTTCAAGAGCGCGCTGAATTCCAGCGGGTGGGAGGCGTCCGCGGCCTCGTTCAGCGCCACGGCCCACGCTTCGTTCTCGCCTTCGCGTGACATTTCTGCTTTCAGTCCGCGGTTCGTGCCGCGCTCGCGCAGTTCCGTGGCATCCAGCGTCCAGGGCGGCGGCAAGTTCAAAAGCACTGCATAAACCCGCCCCTGCTCCGGCTGCACTGCCACCAAAGCGCGCATCGAGACCTGTTTCTCGCCAATTGCCACGGTGAGGACCGCCTGCGTGTCAAAGACTTCGGGCTGTGCGGTCACGCTCACCGCCAGCTTCGCGTCGCGCTGTTCCACCAGGTACACGTGGGACAGCCGCCCGCCGGCCAACTGCGGCATGGCGGCCTCGTTGAGCGCCAGCTCGCGCATGCCCGCGAGTTGCCCCACCGCCGCGCGCGCGCCTGGGGCCTCGAACAGCGCCAGATACCGCGTGTCCTCGCGCGCGTCCTTCAATGCAGGACAGCCCAACTCGTAGTTGCCCGGGGCCGCGCTGAGCAAACCTTCGGCCTGGAATTCCGTGTCGCCCAGCAAGGGCCGCTCCAGCAACACGCGCAAGGAATCGCCCACGCGGTTCCATGAGTTCACATCCGGACCGGTCAGGCGCACCACGCGGCAACCGGGCGGCTCAATGAGGAACAGTTCGTCTACCTTGCGGCGGGCGGCGGTGACCCGCGCCTTCCACACGAACGTCGGGCTGGCGCGTTCAAGCAGATAGCTGATGCGATGTTCAGCCAGCAGCAACGCCTCGTTCTTCTGCGCGTCGTGTTTGCGCCGCCAGGCAAACGCGAGCTTGTCGCTGCGCCCCAGCGCCACCGCAAAACGCGTGCTGTTGCGCGCCTCGTCGTAAACGGTATCCAGGGGGTAAGGCTGAGCCGTGGCACGGGCATCTTGCCCGTGGCCTTTCACGGCCTGGAAGGCCGTGCCACTTGCGCCCTCGGCCACGGCCCGCCCGCTGACCTCCAGCCGCAGCACGGCGCTCGCGGCGTTCAGCAGCGGGCCGGCGATCTTCTGAACGTCTTCCTCTTTCTGCGGAGCCAGCGAGAACGACAGAGTGCCCGTGTGTGCGCCCGCTCCTTTGAGGAGCAGATACGCGCGGCCGTTGTCAGTTACCACCCAGCCGGGTTCTTTGTCCAGAGTCACGCGCCCCAGGCCCGGCAGCACAGGCCCCAAGTCGCAGCGCACCCATTCCTGACTGGCGACCGCAACCTTGAAAGCCACGTCCATGCGCACCACCGCATCCTGCGCCACACCGCTGTAAACGGCTTCCGCCAACGCGCATTTCACCGGCGGCAGCTCCGTCTCCTTTTGGGCCGCGCCGCGCGCCAGGGCCAGTTCCACCAGCGTGCGATACTCCTCCAGGGACATCACTGTGGCGTCGCGTTCCTTGCCGGTCAGCTTCAGGAACTCATCGTAAGGAACGTAAACTTCCACGGTCCGCAGTTCCGGCCGCGGCTTTTCGTCTCCCGCCCAGGCTAGACTGAGGAACAGAGTGGCCAAGCACACCAGCGCCAGGGTGGCCCGCCCCAAGCGGAGCGCGGGGCGGGTGAGCGCAGCGAACAAGAAGCCTCGCCCTGAGCTTGCCTCTGCATCGGGGCGCGCCTTTCGAGAAGGAGCGGCCTGGGCAAAGCTTCTTGTGTCCTTCGGCCACCCGGCCCAATGGGCCGGGCCACCCGCGCGGTAGAGGGGTTTCACTTCTGCTCCTCCCCGCCAGTGTCTTTCTTCTCTTGGCCGCCTTCAGGCTTCTCGCCCCCTTCAGCCGGCGGCTTGGGTTCGGGAGGCGCCTCTAATCCCATAAAGTCTAGTTTCCCGCCGCCGCCTGCCCCCGTTTGCGGCTTGGGCTCCTGTGCTGGAGGAGGGGGCTGCGCGGGCGCGGCTTGTGGAGCAGCCTTGTCCGGCGCTTCTTCAAGGAATGGATCTGGCGCCCGCGCCAGGCGCTCATCGCGCCAGGCGCGCCAAGCGCCTGCGATACGCAGCAGCAGGAAGGCCGCAGCGAGGAGCAGCCCGCCGATTAGCCACGCGGCGAATAGTTCCCTGGCGTCGCTGGTGGAGAACCAGCGCAAGCACAAGGGAATCAGAACGAGGGCCAGGCAAACCCACAGCGGCTCGAGGCGCGGCAGCCCGCCGCGCGGCCCTCGGCCCTCGCCTGCGCCTGCTTTTTTCCTCGTGAGCAACACGCCGGCAAGAATGGCGGCCAGGAACACGAGTATGTCGAAAACCCAGAGCAGCCTGTGGTCGCAGTAGTACAGCGAGAGCGTCCCTACCGGCGCCAGCGTCTGGAAAGAGAGCGGCCGGCCCTGCGTGACGAAAGCTCCGAGCAGCGGCGGCGGCCGGTCAATCGCCGCCACGCCCCGCTGCTGGCGCAAGGCATTGATCCAGGCCAGGGTGTTCGAGGCGGGCGCGCCGGCCGGGCGCGCATGCAGCGTGCCGCGGAAACCCAGGTAGCCGTATTCCTCGGGCACGTACACCTCGGCTTCAATCTTGTTCACCGGCACGTCGCTCCGCTTCTCGCCTTCCAGCACCTTCATGGTGCTCAGCGACAACCCGCCCAGAAGCCCCAGCTTGCTGTCGCCCTCGGCCAGCGGCAGGGAATAGATAATCTGCACGGGGAACGGCCCGCCCGCGGCGGCCAGTTTCACCAGCGTGCCGCCGTCCTTGCGTTCCAGCGGGTTGGTCGAGACGCCGTTGACGGCCAGCGCGCGGACGCGTGCCTCCTTGTGGCCCAGCAGCAGTTCAAGATACTGTTCGCCCTTCTCATTCTCGACCCACAACTCGGCGCTCACCGCCAGCTTCTTCTCTTCGGAAACGACGAAGGTGACGCGCATCAGGTCCACGATGGCCTTGGCCAGCTCAACCGGCACGTGGCGGATCAGTTTGAGCGTCAGCTTGCGCTCCGCCTGGAAGTAGCGGTAGGCCAGATACACGTTGCTGGAGCGCATCTCGGCGGGCAGGTTGACGGCTTCGAGCGGCTCCAGCCCCGTGGCCGTGGGTTCGATCTCGTGCGCGCTTTCCTTGCGCACGGCGATGAAGCCGGTCTCGGCCTTGACCTCTTCCGCGCGGATATCCGGCACGGTGATCTCCTGCGGCTTCTCCGGCTCGGACTCCTTCAGGTTCTCCTTGTGGCTGATGGTGACGGGCACGGTCCCCATCGTCTTTTCCTGGAGCAGCACCTCCCAGGTGCTCCGCCCTTCCTTCTCTCCGGCCTTCTTCTTCTCTTTGAAACCGGGGCATTTGATGTCGAGCAGCCTGTCGTCGAGCGTGCTGGGGACGCTGAACTGGAGTTTGTCCACGCCCGCGAACTCAATCACGTATTCCAGCTTGTGCGTCATCTCCAGGCCGGCTTCGGAAAGGGTGACCGTGTGGTAGCCCGTGACGCGGATTTCCGTCTGCCGCCGCTCCAGCGCCACCTTCACCGACGCCGGTTGTTGGTTGTATGAGTAGGCCAGGGGCAGATCGAAGTCCGGCGGGAGCTGCGAAAGCAGGCCGGTGGCGAAGAGCTGCTGCACGTTGGCCGAGGACATCTTCGCGCGGTCCACCGTCGTCAGCTTGAACGCCTTGGGCGCGCTGACGCCCAGCAAACCCTTGTCCTGCTGCGTGCCCACAACTTGCACGCTCTCCAGCGTCAACTCGCCGGCCGCGGCGCGGCTTGGCCCGGTAAACTTGAAAGGCAGGCGGAAGGCGCCCAGCGCCTTGTTCTTCAGGTTGATGGTCAGGACCTTGTACTGCCCCTCGGCTGCCGTCTGAAAGTCCTCGACGGTCGCCGGCTCGCCAATGGTCACCGGCTCCCAGCGGCCTTCGGCCTTCAGCCGCAACGTGAAGACGCCGACCTTGGAGATCTGGTAGTCCACCCAGCCGAACATGCCGTCTTCCTCGACCCCCAGGCTGACCACCGCCACGACGGAAGACTGTATCTGCGGCTGGACCTGTTCGATCTTGAGCGCCAGCGCCAGCGGGTGAGCCATGTAGCGGAAGCCGGCCAGAAGGTTCGGGCGCTTCAACGGGTCCGGCAGTTCTTTCGGATCAACCTGGCTCAGGCCCGTTGAGCTTTCCACGCGCACGCGCAAGCCGGCCTCGTTGGCCAGTGTGACGAAACCGTCCTCGCGCAGCACGCCCGCCAGCACGGGGAAGGGCACGTCCATTTTGTCCGGCGTGGCCGTCAGGACGCGCTCGAAGCGCAGCGCCAGCGCGTAGTTCTCCTTCACCGGCGAATGCAGGCGCACTTGCAGCACGCCCTGCTCCGTGGCCCATTCGCGGATGTTGTTGCCCTTGACCGAAAGCAGCCGCATGTCCTTCGGCGGAGTAATGCGGAAGACGTCTTCCTCATTGCGCTCGATCTTGTAGCTGATCGCGGTGTCGAGGACCAGGATGCGCTCGCCCAGCTCCACGTGCAGGTTCTGCGAAGCAATCGTGATGGCCTCGCCCTTCTCGACCTTGCTCACCGGCGGCATCCACGTCACGGCCACCTGCGCGGCGTTGCCGACGAAGGCCAGCACCTTCGTGCCTTCGCCTTCCGGCGTGGTGACGGTCGCGGCCATCTTCGGCGTGACCTCGACTCGCAGGTCCTTTTCAGGGATAGCCAGCTCCAGGCGCGAGACCGCCGTGGGAGGGATGCCGAATTCGATCTTGCGCAGGCCGGGCTTCGAATCCACACGCACGGAGAACGCCAGCGTCAGCGTGTACTCGCCCGGCTTGGGGAGCAGCACCGTGTAGCCGTCGCCCTTGGCGGCGAAGACGGCCAGCGGGTCGCTGACGGTCACGGTTTCAACGGCCACGTCTTTCAGCGGCAAGGCCAGTTCGCTCCACGCCTTCCCAAGCGCCTTGATCTTGTAAGTGACCTCAAAGCGCACCGCCCCTTCTTTCGCCGTGCCCATGTAGCTGCCGCCGGAGATCACCGCATCCGCGGGCGGCTTGACCTCTTCGGACGGCTTCTCTTTGGGTTGGCCGGCGTTCCAGAGCTTGAGGAATTCCTCATAAGGCAGGAAGATGCCCCGCCCTTCTTTCTCAAACGTTTCCTTCAGTTTTTCATAAGGCACATAGACTGTGCGCTCCCGCACGACCAGATTGCCGGGCGGTGGTTCCTCGCCGGCGCACAGAACGGACAAGCACGAAATGATGAAAACCGCTGCGGAAAGTAGTTTACTCATGCGTTGTTTCCTCAAATCCGAAACTCGAAACCCGAAATCCGAAGGAAGCTCAAAAAGGACAAACGGAAAATACTCAGATCGCGCGCCCGCGCGCGCCCCGGTTCTCAGTTTGTCTTCTTTCACCATTTGCTTTTTCCTTCGGATTTCGAGTTTCGAGTTTCGACTTTCCCCCTCACTCATGGACGCCCAACCGGCCCGCGCTTTTGTAAAACCCTTGTAACAAGATTGTAAAACTCGCTCCCGCAGCTCGAAGGAATGCCCAAACAGAAGAACCAAGAAGGAGACCATCTTGAACTCGACGAGCATGAGCGCAAGAAATGGCGCGCTATTTCTTGGCGCTCTCCGTGCTCTGGTTGGCTGTCCCCTTCTCTTTCGCTTCTGCCTGGCCTTCCCGAACAACCCTAACCGTGTCCGGAATCTTCACCTTCTCCAGCTTGACATTGCCCTCTTCCCAGAGGTGCAATTCTGCCATGTACTTCGGTTTCTCTGTTTTGGACTCGCCGGCCTTCGGATCCATGTAAACTTGCCAGTGATCGCCCATCCATGCCAAGAGAGCCACATCCAACATCCAGTCACATGCCTTGCCTTTTCCCTTGTCCCATGGCGACTTGGCTTGGCCCTTTCCGCCGTGAACGACAAGGCGGTGTCCGGCGATCCCACCAAGCCTCGCGTACTGTGTCAGAAACCCCGCAAAGGCCGCCGTATCTCCGGCGAAGAAGAACCGGTCCTGCGCATTCACAAAGTAGCCATGCACTCGGGTCTTCTGGTTGATGAGGTCGTTCAGCCCCGGCGGGGCTTTGTCTAGGTTCACCTGTTCATCTGCTGGATGATCGCTTCCCAGAGCATGCACCCGGGCCGCGAGTGGGATCGTCAGTGATAGCGCCACCAGAAAAGTCAGCAGTTTCCACATATCTTTTCCTCCCCCGATCCCCAAGCCAAAATCTAAAATCCAAAATCACCTTGCTTCCGTGAGCCACTGTTTCACGCTCAGTTCCTGCGCCCGCCTCACCAACTCTTGGACTTCTTTCCACTCGGCGCGCTCCCTGAATTCCGGCGGCAACTGGTAGAGCTGCCCCAGCACGGCCGCGTAGGAACTGTCGCGCACCCACGGCGAACCGCGCAGCAGCTCGGCGAACCGCGCCACGCACGCCAGGAAGCGCAGCTCCGGCGAGGCGCTGCGCACGTCGCCCACCAGGATGCCTTCGCTCAGCGGGTAGTTGCGCTCCACCACGACCGTCTGCTTGTAGGCCGCGTCCTTCCAGCGCAGGTACACTTTGCCCAGCGGCCCGTGGCTGCCGGGCTTGCGCAGGATTTCGTACATCACGGTGACCAGCGTGCTGTGGGCCACTTCGCCCGCGGTGATCTTGTCGTTGCGGAAGTCCGCGTCGGCGATCTTGCGCTTCTCGTATCCCAGCAGCCTGTAGCGGGCGATTACATCCGGGTTGAACTCAACTTGCACTTTCGCGTCCTTGGCCAGGACGTTCAGGTGCGGCGGGAGCTGCTCGCGGAAGACCTTGCGCGCCTCGGCCTGTGAGTCCACGAAGTGGTATGTGCCGTTGCCGTTGTCGGCCAGGGTCATCATCATCTTGTCGTGGTACTGGCCCATGCCGAAGCCGATGGTGCACAGATCAATCCCGCGCCCGGCGAAGACCTTGACCAGCTTGAGCAGTTCATCCGGCCCCTTGGCGCCCACGTTGGCCGCGCCGTCGCTGCACAGAATCATGCGGTTCACGGCGTCGGGCGAATAGGACTCATCGGCGATGCGGTAGGCCAGGTTCAGCCCCGCCTCGATGTTCGTCGCCCCGTGCGCTTCCAGAGCGGCTATGGCATCCAGCAGGCGCTGCTTGTGCCGGGCCTGCGTGCGCGGCAGGAGCAGCTCGGCTTCGTTGCTGAAGCCCACGATGGCGACCGCGTCGTCGGGCGAGAGATCGCCGATCAGCCCTTTGAGCGCCTCGCGGACCAGCTCCAGCCTGTCGTCGCGGACCATCGAACCTGACGTATCCACGACGAATGTCAGCATGGCCGGCTTGCGCTCGTCCGGCCGCGCCTCCCGCGACTTGATCCCGATCTTCAGCAATTCCACCGCGGCACGGCTCGTGGCACGGGCATCTTGCCCGTGTTCGTTCACGGCCTGGAAGGCCGTGCTACCGAACGGCTCCGGCGCGCCTTCCGCGAAGACGCCAAACGCATCCTCGCCGCTGACTGTGTAAGGCTGCTTGAAGTAGTTGAGGAACTCCTCCACGCGCACTGTGTCGGCCTCTGGGAGCTTGCCTTCGCGCAGGCGCGCGCGGGTGAGCGTGTATGAAGCGGTGTCCACGTCCATGCCGAATGTGGAAAGGTTGTCGCGCGCGCAATCCACGAAGGGCCGCGTGCCGTAGCGCTCGATATAGAGGTCCTCGTCGAGGCCCAGGTCCGTGAGCACCGGGGCTGGGACGGGAGCGGGGCGGCGGAGGAAATCGCGGAATGTGAGCTGTGGGTTCTCCGCGCGGAAGTAGCGGTAGCCGCGCAGGGATCTTTCCAGAGCGTTCGGATCAAAGGCGGCCTTGCCCTTCTGGGTCTGGAAGAGAGCGCCAAGCGCGGGAGTATCCGCCAGCTTGGACGCTTTCCGCGCTTCCGGCTTGTCTGGGTTGGTCGTTTCGAAGTGGTCGCCGAATTCGGCCAGTTTCTGGAGATCAGCCGGGACAAGGACCTCTCCCCACTTTTCAACCGACTGCGCGCCGGCCCTGCCAGCGGAACGCCCAAGAGCGGTGCCCGCTTCGGGGCCGCCGCCACCACCGTCGCCATCTATTATCGTTCGAGAAAGGTTGCCCATCACGAACTGGTTGACTGTCTCTTCCCCCAACTGCTCATCGTTCATATTCATCCCGGCTTGGATTGGACGGGAGCGCTCATCGGCGACCTTTTGGGCCGCTTGCTGGAGCTGTTTATTCTCGCCCTTCAGCCCGAGTAGAGTGGAATTGTCTTTGGCCTTCATCATCCCATTCGGCTGCCGCTGCTCATCGGCCAATCGGTTCTTTTCCGCGCTTTCCTTGGCGACCCGTTGATCTGGCCATTCGATGGTGCCTTGCCCGACGACTTGGGCGGTCTTCGCTTGCTCCCGGCCGTTTCCAGCAACGCCGGCGATATCAAGGTCGCCCTCGAAGGTCTTGAGAAACCTATCCTTCTCCGCCTTCTTCTCCGGCGGCTGGATCGTCAGGGATTGGCTGTCGTCAAAGAAGACCTGCCCCGCCTGCCCACCGCCTCCAGCCGGAGCCTGCCCCGCTGCCGCCTGGCGCTGCTCTTTTCCATTCTGGACCTGCAAAAGCCCACCCAGAGTGAGCACGCCGCTCCTGGTGGCGACTGTAGCGCCCGGGCCGTATCTGCTCGCCATCGCACTTTCCGATTCCGCCGCCTTACTCATGGCAGCTGGCGAGTCCGCAAGCTTTCTCCGCAGTTGCTCGATGTTAGTTTTCAGTTGTTCGACTTCTTCCTTTGTAGCTTCCTTGCCAGCCTGATCCAGGCGAACACTCAGTTCTGTTCTCACTTTCTTGAGTTCAGCGTCTGTTGCGGCAAGCTGCTTTCCAGATTCCGCCTTTGTTACATCTGTGTTGGCTGTGCTGGCGCTCTCTTTATCCTCTGCCAGCTTGCTCTCAATTGCGACGCCGCCGTGTCTCGTCACCACCTGCCGCCCGACGATCTCTTGTCTTACGCCAAGCCTGCTCTTTTCTTCGATTCCCTCTGTTTCGGTCTGCGCTTCGAGCGCGTCAATCTCGCCTTCGTGCGCCAACTCCTGCGCAGGCTTCTCCTTGGCCACGTCATGTGCCATCGCCCTGCCGTTTAACGAAAAAACTTGGCCCCCCCCCGCATCGCCATCCGTTTCCTCGCCCGCCATTACCTTCGCAGGCTTGCGACTCGGCGCGGGCTCATTGGCAGCATGCTGGGCCGGTATTTTCGCGGATGTGTCGCTTGGCGTCGTGGAAGGCTGAGGGACCGTCGCCGCAGTAGCCTTGTATGTAGTACGTGCCCACATATTCACCGTAGATCCCGGGCCCTGGACAACCGCTGGCGTCTTGGGCGCATTAGCCGCTGCAGCCGTCTCTGTCTGAACCCCAAGCTCCACAAGGCCACGGTCGCCCCCCGGGGCAGGTTTGCTCTCAGCCACCGCCGGTTTCGCTGGCGCAGGTGCTGTTTGTGCTACTGGTGGAGTTTCCACTGGAACGCCATACCCATGAGCCCTATTCGTGTCGGGCGCTGGTTCCGCTGCCGCCGTGGGCGGCGGCGCTGGCGGTGTGGCAGGGGCAGTGACCGCGCGGCCCAGGGGGTCGGTAGGCGCTTGTGCGGGAGGCTGACCCACCGCGGGACCTCGGGCGGATAAATCCGACAGGCGAAGATCAGCACTCTTTACATCCTCGCTCTTAACTGCTGCCTTTGGGGCCGCCTCCGCCGCTTTTTCAAAATACCCGTAAGCAGGTGGCGCGGACTTTTGCGCCTGTGCCATGGCTGACCTAGGCATGTACTCATCACTGTCTAAACGCGCTGACATCCGCGACCTGGTAAGACTCGGCAGGATCATGCCTACCAAGAGGACGCAAACCCCAGCGGCGGCCAGCCACCAAACCCAGCTTGAGCCCGGCAGGGCAGCTCCGCTGCGGGCTGGCCGCGCCTGTTGCGCCGCACGCATCACCCGCTGCCTGCGGCGCTCCTCAAAAACATATTCCTTGCCGCCGCTATCCAGCGCCTTCGCGGCAGCGCCCAGTGTGCGCCGCAGGGACTCAAGTTCATCCCGGCATTGCCCGCAGCCGGCTATATGCGTTTCCACTTCCTTCCGCCCCGCCGCCGACAGATTGTCGAACAGGTAGGCCGTCAACAGATAGCCCAGATGGCCATTCTTTGGTTCAGAGGTATTCTGCATCATAATCGCACCTCCCAACCCCTCGCATCGAATTCAAAATTAAAAATGCAAAATGCAAAATCAGGCAGATTTCAGTGCCGTTGATTTTGCATTTTTCATTTTGCATTCTGAATTCCCGCCCCAAGTTGCTTCCCCAGTTCCTTCATCGCCTCGTGCAACAGAAAACCCACATTCGTGACCGAAAGCCCCGCAATCTGCGCGATCTCCTTGTAGGACTTCTGTTCCCGCACCTTCAGGATCAGCAGTTCGCGCAGTCGCGGGCGCAGGCGGTCAAGAGCGGCCCGCACGCGCGCGGCCTCCTCGCCGAGTTCCGCGGGCGCGTCCGCAGGTGGACTGCTCGCCTCGCTGCCGGCGGCGATCCGGCTAAGCGCTTTCCTCTCGGTCGTGCGCCGGCGCAGGTTGTCCACGCTCAGATCGCGCGTCACCTTCAGCAGCCAGTTGCGTTCGCTGGCGCCATCGGCGCGCGATTTGAGCACCCTTTGCGGATCGCGCGCGGCTTTGAGGAAAGTTTCCTGGACCACGTCCTGGGCCAGGGCGTCGTCGCGCAGGAAAGCCGCGGCAAAGGAGAGCAGCGCGCCTTCGTGCCGCTCGACGAAAGCCCCGAAGGCCTGGCAATCACGCCCACCCGCGTAGGCTTCGAGAAGTTGCCTGTCGGTCATCGCTTCCAGCCTATGCCAGTCCTGGCCTGACGCGCTCTGCATCGCTTCCTGTCCCATTACCGCACCACGGCCGCTTTTATTAGACTCTGGTCAACATTTCCGGTGCCGCGGATTGTATAGAAGACTGGAGGAAGTAGCCAGTACTCACCGCAGAGGACGTAGCGCGGCCTGACGGCCGCAACCAAAGGAAAGGAATTGAAAATTGTAAATTTAAGAATGAAAATTGGCGAATTGCCAGGCAGCGCGCCTCTCTCAATTTGAGATTTTCAATTTTCAATTTTCAATTCTGTTTCTGCCACGAAGGATGATGCGCGTTAGGCGAAGACACGGCTCTGAAATATTTGCGAGAAACAAAGAAATGAGCGGTTAGCAGTGCGAAGCGAGCAGAGGATTATAGGAGGGTTGGACAAAATGATCGCCAGAATCAGTCTTTTGCTCTGCGTCCTCTGCGGTGAATTGCCCTGTCTGGGTTTCCTGCCCCTCCTGGCCGGCGAACCCGAGGCGAAGAAGCCTTCCCTGCGCACGCTCGCCGGCTTGCCGGATGTCTCATCCTCAGCCGCGGCGGCTGGAGCTGTCAACCACGCGGGACGCAAGCTGCCGCCCATGCCGCCGCTGAAAGCACCCGTGCTCTTCAACACGCCCGAAGCTGACGCGCTCCTGGCCGCCCTCCAGGTCTTCCCGCCGGACAATCCGTGGAACGAAGACATCTCCAAGCGGCCTGTGCACCCCGATTCGGACAAGATGATCGCATTCTTGGGCGCCGGCAAGCACCTGGGCCACAACCTGGACATGGGCTTCGTGCTGGTGCCGCCTGACCAGCCGAAGATCGCTGTGAAACTGACGGCCTACGCCGGTGAGTCCGACCCCGGGCCTTATCCCATGCCGGACTGCGCGCCCATCGAAGGCTGGCCTCTGGAGGGCGGGACGCTGGAGAAGATACAGCGTGAGGGCCGAGGCGACCGGCATTCCCTGGTTGTGGACCCAGTCAACCGCATGCTCTATGAGTTCTACCAGGCCCGGCGCACGGACGCGGGCTGGCAAGCGGCCTGCGAAGCCACCTTCGATCTGAAGAGCAACAAGCTGCGCCCGCGCGGCTGGACCTCATCCGACGCCGCCGGGCTGCCCATCTTCCCGTCCGTGCCGCGCTACGATGAATGCGAGCGCGGCATGGTGGAACACGCGCTGCGCTTCACCGTGCGCCGCACGCGCAGGGAGTTCATCGCTCCGGCCACGCATCACGCCGGCTCAGGCCAGGACCACAGCGTTCCCGCGATGGGCCAGCGCTTCAGGCTCAAGGCCAACGTGGACCTGTCCGCCTTCCCCAATCACGCCAAGGCCGTGGCGCTCGCCTTGCAGAAGTACGGCATGTTCGTGGCGGACAACGGCGGCGACTGGTTGATCTCAGTGGCCCCGGATGCGCGCCTCAAGGGCCTGGAAACGCTCCACAAACTCAAAGGCAGCGACTTTGAGGTCGTTGTGACCACAGATGAACATAAATGAACCACAGAGTGAACATTTTAGATTTTAGATTGCCGATTTGCGATTTGAACTACCCAGCCGTAGCAATCGAAAATCGAAAATCTAAAATCCCTTCTCTGTGTCTCTGTGTCTCTGTGGTGAAGCAGTTCACTTCCCCCGTTCCGGGCATTCCGGCAATTCCTTGCGCAGGCGCTCGAACATGTCTCCGCACCTGGTCGGGTCGAGAGGCAGGTCCACGCGGATATGGTCCATGGCGCTGACACACAACGCCTCCATTATCTCGTACCCATGATAACTGATGTCCAGGTTGCACGGATG
>Ga0209777_10002545_pt1 | contig 23745 bp, 17 predicted proteins | sample FrelakmetHBP12HB_FD_187147 | JGI IMG/M metagenome (GOLD analysis project Ga0209777, IMG submission 187147) | Freshwater lake sediment microbial communities from the University of Notre Dame, USA, for methane emissions studies -HBP12 HB (SPAdes)... | ecosystem: Environmental > Aquatic >... | reverse complement strand
AGTCCAAATACGTAAGATGTATCCTCCAGAGTTCGACTTTTGGAACGCCAGTGAGTTTGACTTCTGGAGACGCCAACACATTAGAGCCTTCTTAACAGAGCCTGGTTTGTTAGGGAACTCACTTTCAGGTAGTCTACCTTCTTTGAGTTGGCAGACCCTCCGAGGATCTCTTTGATGACACGAGAGAAGTTGATTGCATTCGATTGGCCCTCCATAAGTTGCCATCTAGGCAGACGAGGTCTTGTGCTGTGGTTTTCATGTTCAACAACTCATTATCGGTAGACTACCAGATTTTGACCTGAGTCTTTATGGGCCCGGCCAACAGAATTAGGGAAGATTTTATCCCAGTTTTTGCTCTACGCCCCCAAGAGCTTAGCTTCAAGCTAACGGACGAGGTCGCTTTCGAAATCTATGCAGCCTTGTCTGTTGAGGTTCCGGGCTGGAAGCTCTTAGATGACGTATCATCTGCCGTGTCGGGAGATCCGGTGTCTTCAACCTCAAGGGTAAAGCTGTCTATGATGTCTCCGAAGAAAGTATCGCCCTCGGGGCTGGTGAGGTTCCAGTTGGGTGGCTCCCAGCCGCCGTACCTGAATGTCCTGGGCGCATTGCCCGTGCCTGTGACGGCGATGTAGGTCGATGCGTCTGCCGTATCGACGCCAACGCCATTTATGGCCGTGGCATCAATATGGGCGGTGCTGGTGAAGCCTCCGTCCCGCGATGCCTTCGTGGTATATTCTATGGTCTTGGACTGACCAGGCCTGATCTCAGGCAGGGCCCAGATCATCTGGCCTGCACTATCTAAGTTGGGGCTGATCGAGGCACCAAGCAAGGTCATGCCTCCGACCAGCTGATCTGTTACTGTCACAGCTACGCTGTTTGCGGCCTTGTTGGCTACAACGATGGAATAGTGGACCATAGTCGGGTCATCAGCGTCCAGCTTAGCATTCTTGGAGAGCAGGACCTTGGGCGGGCAGCAGGTCAGATAGCCAAACTCGATAGAGGAGTAGTTTCCTGCGCACACGGAAGAACCATTGCCCTCATCTCCGCATGCCTCAACACGGTTGATTATGTTTCCTTGAGCATCCTCAGTGATATTCAGCGTAAGGCCTATGGTTATTGTGTTGCCTATGCCCAGGTTAAGCAGGGTCCACTCGGCTCCATATGGATCGAGTTGGTCGGGCCTTATGGTCGAGCGGATATATTGCGTGCCCGGCGGGAGGAAGTCTCTCACATGGACGGGCGCAAGGGCGGTGTTCCCGTCGTTGGTTATGGTTATGGCGTAGTCTGCCAGTGTAGCCAGGACGCCGTTGTACCATTCGTTCCTGGTTTGGCCTTCCTTGATTACTGTCAAGTGAGGCATGCCGTACTTAGACCCACCCGTCAAGAGCACATGTCTATTGATGTCGTATTTGCCCACATAGCGCTCCTCGTTATCTATGCTACTCGTGTCATTTGTGCCATGTGATAAAACCCTATAGTCGGCCTGACCGCTGAAGCTTGCCTGTGTCTTCATTTCGTTAAGGCCGGATGCAACTGTTTCTTTATTCAAACTATCCAGATACGAATATTTCTCGCTGATCAGGCTTGATGGAGTAGAGCTACCGGCACCGGTGTCGTTAATATTGCAGCTACCGACGAGGACGCCTCCTGGCAATCCACCGCTCTGGGACGACATGCCCTCACTCCATTTGATGTTCTGATTGGTCTGGAAGCTCGGGGTGTAGCTGTAGCGGACAGGCGCGTTAACGAGGCTGATATTCTTAGCCATGTAGCTCGTCGGGGTGTCGATCAGCTCCTCACTCTGGTAAGAGCCCGTGCCCGACTCGTAGGTCCTCTGGATGTTGGCGATTCGCTTGTCAATCGCCACATAGCCAAAGCCTGTAGTTGATTTGTTGGATACGACGCTGGTGCCATACTCATCAACGTACTCAGTGGTTTTGAAGTTGCCTACATAGTCTTCCTGTGATTCCATAACAGGTTTGACATTGGCATTACGGGCAGAGACAGTTGCGGAATTAGGCTGATCCTTCAAGACGCCAATATGCCCCATGCCTTCAAACTCCACGTCGGTCTTCATGGTCGAGCCATTCTTGTCCAGCTCTACGGAGCTATCCTTTGTGATCTTGTTGGCGAAGGTGTACTCCTCGTTCATGGTGGCGTTTGTTACCTCATTCTTGGCCTTGGACTTATCAGTCCATTTGGTGCCATAATTGAGGGAACGGCCCTTGGGCAATGAGAAGGTCGTAGGTTTGTAGACCGCGGAAAGACTGGTTGCCGTTTTGATGGACTTGTTCTCAGTACAAATCTTGGTGAGCTCATCGCTGGCGTATGTGCCGCTGCCAAATTGGCGTCTCTTGAGTTCTGTTCCAGGATCATATATGCCAGTAGAGGAGCAATCCGATATAGTAGGACTGAAATCCGCCCTGGCATAGGCACAGTTCATTACCGATTTAGGACCAAGTGATGTATCGTAGTCGTTATGTACATTTGCGAATCCCACTCCTTTTACTCCCTGAGACATATCGTAATTGATGTTTGTTTTTTTGACCATTACCTCTAAGTCCACTATGAAGTGCTGGCCGACTCCAAGAGTGTCAATATGCCACGCGTAATTGGAGACAGGTTCAGGCGAGATGTAAACCAGATCAACTGTTTGTGGCAGGTCATCCCACAGAGTGACATTATGTAATGGACCTGGTCCATCGTTCCATACATCGATGGTGAAATAGATACCTTGGTCTCTTGTTACGGTTGCATTCAGAGCAGTCTTTTTCAGCTTCAAGCCACCTCCGCAACTCTTTACGGTTATCTTCTGATCGCAAGTAGCCTTATTGCCCGCAGCATCTGTAGCGGTCCAGGTTACCGTTGTGGTGCCAATTGGATACTGGTTACTGGATGGTGCGTTGTTGGTTACAGTCACAGCGCCACCCTGCGGATCGCTTGCCGTCGGCTGGCCTAGGTTTGCGATCGTAGCGAAATTCATTCCTGGATCGCTGCAGACATCTATATCCACAGGGCAGGTTATCTTCGGAGGCTCGCAGTCTTTTACGGTTATCGTCTGCTTGCAAGTAGATTTTTGGCCTGAAGCATCAGTGGCCGTCCAGGTAACTTTGGTGATACCCATAGGATATTGGCCATTCGCAGGAGCATCGTTGGTTACTACTGCCATTGGATCGCTTGCTGTGGCCGAGCCAAGATCCTTTGCCAAGATCGTAGCATAAGTCTTTCCTGGATCGTTACAGACCGTCTTATCTGCGGGACAGGTTATCGTGACCTGAGGCTTTTGGACATTGGATATGCTCGCGGTCCCCGTGCCATCTGCAGCTACCGTGACCGGGCTGCCCGTTATTGTAACCGTCCACTCGGCGCCGGGATTGGTTTCCGTAACAGTGTATTCGCCTGGGATAAGGTTTGACCAGGTTAATGTTCCGCCCTGGTAGCCAAGGATCTGACAATTTCCATCAGGGTGAGATGGACCTTTGATACAGATCTCGAATGTCTTGGAAGGATCGGGTGTAACGCCGTTCCAGTCGACGACCTTGGTGACAGTCAAGCCGCTCAATTTGTAGTTGTTTGTAACCTTGGCTTCGCCAGAACCTTCGGGCAAAATGGTAACCGCGTCGGTTGGGACCGCGACGGTCCAATCCTTGCCTGGATCGGATTCAGTGACAACATAATCGCCCGGGATCAGGTCGGTCCAGATAAGATCGCCACCTGATGAGCCTATCGTCTTGCAGGCGCCATCTTCAGTCCCCAGGGGATAAGACGGGCCCTTGATGCAGATAGTGAAGGTCTTCGTGGTATCAGGCGTTGCACCATTCCAGTTAACGACCTTGCTGACGGTCATTTTTGCAAGAGGCTGTATAATGATTTTGAGTTCCGCCATTTCTTTACAAGAAATTAAATTTTTATCAGAAACAACTACAGAAATAGTGATTTCAGTAGGTATATCTACTATGGGTGCAGTAAAAACAAATGTGCTTTTATCAGTTTTGGTTGGGTCATAGCAACAAGGCTTGGTTGAAGTTGGATCATTGCAACAGGGAGTTGCATCCCAAGAATAAAGCCAGTTTTCGTTATAAGGTGTACTAAATGTATACTGTTGTCCAGAATAATACTCTATTGCACTTCCGTTCACGCAAATGAATAATATGAGCACTGTCCCAAGCAGTAATGGGATCCGGGAAACGCAAGCTAGAATCGAACGTATTTTGGCTTTTGCAGATGGACTCTCTAGTCCATTCATGTTTGCCAATTCTGCGAATTTTTTAGACATTTCGCATATTTCTCCTCAGCGTCTCCTCTATAAGGATCTAATGCCATCCCGGTGGCTCTATGACCGTGATAGTCGCTACTGGTTGTGCGACAACAAAAATATTCATATCGTCGCTGACATCCGGACAAGCCCCTTTGGCTGTGAAGGTAAGAACGGCCACATTTTCGCCAGAGGGGGGCGGAGTATAGGCCGCCTTAAACTGAGAGCCACCATAGGGCCAAACCAAAGTGCCAGACCCCATCTTGATTAACCACGATACTGATGTCGCATCTGTCGCAGAACCTTCCACCACTACTGGATATCCGGAGCAGACCTTTGTGTCCGCTCCAGCCGCTGCAGTCTGGCATTTCGAGTTGGTTATCGTCGCTGTCGCTGTAACGCCTTTAGACACCGTGAGAGTTTGTCGTGAGCCGGTAGCTGTCCAGCCTGTTGGAACCGTTTCTGTTATAGTATAAGTCCCAGTGGGCAGGTTGGTGAAGGTAAAAACTCCGCCTGAGCAGTAGAATGTATGGCTGTTTGAATAGCCACCAGGACCGCTTATCGAGACCAAGAAACTCGTGCCGGATTCACACTGACCGCTAACTACTTTGGTGACTGTGAGGCTGCCCGTGTCTCTGGTGTTGGTTATCGTCGCTGTCGCTGTAACGCCTTTAGACACCGTGACAGTTTGTGGTGATCCAGAGACCATCCAGTCTGATGGGACCGTTTCTGTTATGGTATAGGTCCCCGTGGGCAGGTTGGTGAAGGTAAAGGATCCACCTGAACAGTAGAATGTATGGCTGTTTGAATAGCTTCCCGGACCGCTTATCGAGACCAAGAAACTCGTGCCGGATTCGCACTGACCGCTAACCACTTTGGTGACTGTGAGGCTGCCTGTATCTCTGGTGTTGGTTATCGTCGCTGTCGCTGTAACACCTTTGGACACAGTGAGAGTTTGTGGTGAGCCGGTAGCTGTCCAGCCTGTTGGAACCGTTTCTGTTATGGTATATGCTCCAGTGGGCAGGTTGGTGAAGGTAAAGACTCCGCCTGAGCAGTAGAATGTATGGCTGTTTGAATAGCTTCCCGGACCGCTTATCGAGACCAAGAAACTCGTGCCGGATTCGCACTGACCGCTAACTACTTTGGTGACTGTGAGGCTGCCCGTGTCTCTGGTGTTGGTTATCGTCGCTGTCGCTGTAACACCTTTGGACACCGTGACAGTTTGTGGTGAGCCGGTAGCTGTCCAGCCTGTTGGAACCGTTTCTGTTATAGTATATGCTCCAGTGGGCAGGTTGGTGAAGGTAAAGATTCCACCTGAACAATCGAAGGTGTGACTTGCCGTATAGCCACCAGGACCGCTTATCGAGACCAAGAAACTCGTGCCGGATTCACACTGACCGCTAACCACTTTGGTGACTGTGAGGCTGCCCGTGTCTCGGGTGTTGGTTATCGTCGCTGCCGCTGTAACGCCTGAAACTACTGTGACAGTTTGTGGTGAGCCGGTAGCTGTCCAGCCTGTTGGAACCGTTTCTGTTATAGTATAAGTCCCAGTGGGCAGGTTGGTGAAGATAAAGTATCCGCCTGAACAGTCGAAGCTGTGACTTGCGGTGTAGCCACCAGGACCGCTTATCGAGACCGGGAAACTCGTGCCGGATTCGCACTGGCCGCTAACTACTTTGGTAACTTTGATGCCAAGAATTAATACCTGCGTATCTATGGGGTGAGAGCACTTAGACCCTGTACCACCATTGCAATCATAAGTGCAGGGAGAATTTTGACTCCACTGAACATAAATATTCTTGATAAATAAGTCTTTTCCGCAAGGCCAACTAATAGTATATATTTTTTGATTTAGATCTACCTTCTGATTAAAATCACCAATCATGACCGAAACATCTTTCTGGAGCAGTACGTTACCATCCGTATAAATATCAAACACGACGTATATACAATATACATTAACTCTGTTTGTTATAAAATGCATATATACGTCGGCACTTGTAGTACCCGCGGTGCAAGTTCCCGATGGTACAAGGCTAAAACCCAATATCTGCACATCATTTGCCGTGCACCCGGTAAAACAACGTGGAAGAGCCGAAGCTGGCTGAAATGATAGAAGAATAATTAGAGCCATAATTAAGATTATGGATAGATTGCAGACAAAACGAGTCACTAACGAGGTAGAAGCTGTCATCTAGGGCGGTCCTATGGTGAAAAACCTGCTTCTTAATACAAAACTGCCATCACAACCGAATTGTGAAAGCTCTTTGGCTACAGACTGGGCAACAAATGGAACCGCTAGGCCGATGTGATTCAACTCAAAGATCTTAGCTACGATCACGATCATTCGCAGTCCACCACTGGCATCAAACCATCTGAAGTCCATTTCTCTTTAGAACATGTCTCTCGTCGCCAGGATGCAGTAATATATTTTTGCAGATTATCACGTATCATGTTTTCTCTGCGGCTTCTTTAGCCCAGGCAGCTACAGGCTGGGTCTGCAAGAGCTATGCTCCTCTCGATCCTCTTGGACTACATGCACTATTGTCTTCCGGGGGTCCCATGAAAGACTTGACCTAGGAATGGGCAGCGGGCGTCTCCTTCTTCAAAAGGTCTATATGGCCCGTGCCCTCAAAATCCACCTCAATCTTCATGAATTAAATTATGGGGGTTATTCCTGCCGTAGGTGTAGCTACTTTTACTATAGTCCTGCTGCACGTATAGCCCGTAGGTTCACTTTCGCCTACCGCCCACGCCTTAAACGAGATTACATATGTGCCTGGAGGTATGGGGTTCGGGATTGGATTATTATTTGTCGTGGCGGTGTTCGACCAATCGATTGTTGCAGTATTAAGGCCAGTAAAAGCCGTTATTTCAGTATCTCCCCAATACCATTCAAGGTTCATACTAGTTGCAGGTCCGGTGTATGTCAATGTCATGGGATTGGTATCCGTGCAAATTGGGGTCTCTCCAGAGGCTCCGGTGGTTCCAACTATAGGAGCTTTTTCACAGAATGCCTTGGTACACAATGGGCAAGGATAACTGCTTGTCGTAATGTAAATGCAATTTTCAGCGTAGCATGTACTGGGGAATTCCACAGACTTAACTGTGAGACTTATCTGTATTGCCTCCGCTGGCATATCGAAAATAAGATTTTGACTTGTATAGTCTGTAACTTGGCTACCGCCCTGATAAAGTATCTTTCCAGCGGGACTAGTGACCAGCCAACTCCATGTAACGGCACTGCCATCAGGAGCCGTCAAAGGTGCTTGGAGCTGCACATGTGTTCCAGGAAGTAATGGACCAATCGATTGGCAGGCTGCGAATGTAGGTGCGCAAAAGATAGATGCTGCCACGATCATTAACATCAATGCAGATCTTGGATTTAACATAAGTCTAACCTCGCGTAATATTTGTGATGCGGATTTAACTAACTATCGGTTCAAAAAGCTTTATATGTTATCTCATACAGAATAACTGGAGTTAATCAAGATCTATCGCTTCAAAGCGGAGCTATGAATAGGGAGAACGGTGGGAAAAATGAGGAACCTATATTTTAATATATTTATATGTCTTTTGGTTTTACCGCTTATTGGAGGAGCCCAGCCAACAGATAAAGCAATATCAGTCAACCTAATAGTGCAACCTGATTTGCCAACAATCGATCAGCTAAACGCAACTCAGTCAGGACTTAGAAACTTCTACGCAGAACTCGAGAAGAGAAATCTAACTACAACATTGGTTTTGACAGAAGATGTCTCATCCTCAACTGTTGGATTGCTCCTTGCGCAATTAGGTCTCTATACAGACTACGAGTTTGCCATATCAGGCAGCAATTCAGATGAAAAATTGAGCACTAAGTCATATGCAGAGCAGAGAGATATATTGGACAAATCCAAGAAAGCTGCTGAGAATTGCCGTATTTGCGGCCGAAATGAAATCTACATCAAAGGGTTTATGCCCCAATCCTTTAATCAAAACGAGGAAACATACAAGGTTCTGGATGATCTCGGGATCCAGTACGACGCCGGATTCCAAGCAGGTGTTCTATATGCTCCCGGGCATGAAAATGATGTCTGGCCCTACCTGGTTCAGGGCCACAATTTCTACGCGGTGCCCGTAAGTACTTACACATTATCAGGCAAGAAGGTTGTCCTCCAAGACAGTTATTTCAAGACCAACGGACTAGGCGCCTCACAGTGGTACGATGCTCTGGCTGGCAAGCTTGACGAAATCCAGGGCAAGGATGAACCTCTGGTGATCAGCCTGACGACGTCCGTATCTGGGTCGAAAGATTATATGGATGCTCTTAAAAGATTCATGGACTACGCCGTATCCAAGAATGCCAGATTCGTCAACACAACGCAGCTCGTGGATATGGTAAAGGCAGGGGTGCATGATGTATCGGCGTTGCACGGGGGTAATATTGTTTCCGAATGCAAGACCTGCGGCAAGGAAAAGAGCAATGTTAACGCCAAGATCGCAGTGGTAGCCACAGATAATACCACCCAGGCGACTGCTCCAAACGACGTGATGGCCTCTAAGTGAACACTTCCTGCCCGAAAGGGCAGGTCCTGTCGGCATCGACCTCTGCAAAAGTGCCGTTCTTTATCTGCAGAATCTCCTCTCCGGCACTCTGTCTACCAGAGGAATCCCGCGGATGATGGCATCCACAGCCACAATGGGCTCGAAGCAGATGTGATATATGCGCTCACTTGCTCCACAAGTTATACATAGTCAATTATACAACATCCCAGGCCAAAATCGGAGCCCATGATATTTTTATAAATATGCTTTCGGCCTCGTAAGGTACGATGTTGCGCTCTGGATTGTGGGCCACAATTTGGTTCTAGCCGATGCTGCTTTTTCGATAGCTGGCAATTGTCGATAATTAATTCCATAGTCTTTGGAATAGGAAGTTTACCAGAAGCGAAAATAGGGCTTGTTAAGAGAATGCCAAAAAGAGAGATGGATTCATGCAGGTTATACGTACTCAAGGCATCTATTTGGCTCGGCCTAGAAGATCTCAAACGGCGGCAAAAACCTTCCGCCTACACCTATCAGGAGGATCTTATAGGCATCCTTGTTCAAGATCACTTTGGCTTATCCAATCAAAAGTATTACGAACTATACGATATAGTTGGATAAATCTGTGCTCAACTCGCAGCAATTCCTGAGGATTCTCGGCATCAATATTTCCATGATCGATATCATTGCGGATCTGGTATAAGCTGTCACGTTCAGGCTTTCCAAAACAATTTTCAATATATGGAGTAGAGTCGTGAAAACATACTGTCAGGGCATGGACCGCTTTACCTCTAAATCCAGGATTAACTATGTCCAAATAGCACTTTACAATATCCTCGGTCTCAATTTGTCCATGATCCGTTTTTTGTTTAACAATAAATGCATCAATTTTTTCCTGCTTCTCTGATGGTGAAAGCTTTGGACGAGGCATTATCATATTGACTGCTTCAACAAGACATTCAAAGGCATTCCAATAACCTGAATAAACTCTCAGTGAATCATTTTCATAGATCTGATAGTTCATTGACAAGTTTCGAGGTGCCCTTACCCAATAGAGTGCAGCATTGACCTTCAGTCTCACGGGATCTGGAAGCTTACGAATTGCATCGCAAACTGGATTGAGGCTTCCAATATCCAATTCGCAAAACCCGACTCCGCGACCGATGGGTCCGTGAGTGATGTAAGACCACCAGCTACATGCATGGCATCCACCACTGAGTACCCATACACCCAAGAATAGATTTAATCTGCCAAGTGCATCAAGAACCGCGGAGACGCTCTTCTCATTAACTTTTATCGAGACATCCAATACACACCGAGCAGAAAAAAATTTAGAGTCCCTCTTATTTTCATGGTTGATTTTGATTCCAAGCGCCGGAAGAGCGACATCTTCGCTTGGTGGCAGAAAATCTCCGTAGAGGATAATCAGCAAGTCATCTCCCCAATCCTGCGGCCAATTTTCGATATTCTTTTCAATCTGTGTTATATCATCCATTTTATCACACCTTTTCTTCTTAGTTCAAAGCTCTCGGGGATATCTTCTATTATTCGGAGGGATGATCTCTCGATTTATACTCATTCTCGTCGTCGTTAGGATTTTAGCTTCCTTAGTCGTCGTCTATTCTCGCTTGAGTCTCACGAGCCACAAGCAATGAACTCAGAAGCTTCTAGGAATCGTTCATTTTGACTAACGGATGTGATAATTTTGCATTGATTCGCCTTGTGAGCGGCACTTTTGCGTAATATTGCTTTAAAGCGTGTTACTGCGTGTGTGTCGCTTATATATTATTCAAGGTACTTGTAGAATTTGTTCGTGGGGACCTTTCCTGCAAGTTGATGTGATATGCCTATATTATGACGTGTTGACGCATAGATACAGACACGTGAGTCCATCTCAGTTCTATATTATCAGCTATTATCAGCCACTATCCTCTGAGTAATGTGGCTTTGCTTAGCCTCCTCCTTCCGGCAGTAGTTTTCTCGTCTCCTCCTGAGTGACACCCAAAATCCGCCCAATTTCAGTAAGTACCTTCTCATCGTCATTGCTATAACCATTTTCTTTTTTATTTGCGACTGCCACTATGTAAGGTATTTTTCCCAACTCATCAAAAATAGGGACGCTCAAGAAATTTTTTAAAGGGAAATGTCCATCTGGATAGCCCTCTCTATGAGTTGATATTAAATAATTATCAACTTTGCACGTGGTTTTCCGCCTTAATGGTTCTCCCCAGAGTCCCATCATATCTTTCGAGTACTCGGATGTCTTATGGGCAACCCGACATTTCTTAGAAGCGTCCTCTGACCAATATATCATTTGAACTTTTTGAGGATTGTCCCCCTCATAATCTACTGCTGCCAAATAGCCCAATTCAGATTTCGTTTCCTTAACACATTTGTCTAATGCATACTGTATTTTATCGTGTTTCTTTGATGATTCTTTTTCTTTATAATTAAATTTTTTCTTTTGATAAATCTTATTAAATTTAAAATTGAAACCAATTGGTGAGAGAAAATGAATTCGACCCGAAGTTTCACCTGCTATGATGACATTTTCTTTTGGAGTAATGGCGATAGCAATAATCGGGCTGTCTCCTGTAAATGAGACGTATTCATCCGTATTCAGGTTCAAGACCCTCAGACTGCCGTCGTTATATCCTGCTACGCCGAATTCCCCATCTGAAGATATGGCCACTGCCTTAATCGGAACATTATAATCCTTAATAGCTAATTGCCTCTCTGGATAACCATTATCTATGATATTTTCTGTTACTGTCCAGATATTCAACGTTCCATTACTTGATCCCGTTATAATTTTTTTGCCATTAGATGAAACAGCCATGGATCGGATGGGGCCATCATGTCCTCGAAGAATATGTGTGGCTTTAGGGCTTTTCAAATCAGGATCCTTGAGACTCCAAATTTTTATAGTCCCATCCTCTGAAGCAGACACAACCATATCATTAGGAATTACAGCTAATTTATTTACCCACCCATTATGTGCTGGAATTTCTTTATCGTTTGTTTTGTTCAATAAATTCCATACTCTAATTGTGCCATCGTAAGATCCTGAAATTACCATTTCTTTGTTTGTAGCCACTGCTCTTACTGGACCCTTATGCCCCTTGAGTGATTTGGATAATTGATGCGTTTTTATATTCCACACTTTGACCTCGCCGTCATAAGATCCTGATATTGCGAATTTCCCGTCTTGTGTTACAGCCGTGGCACGAATAGCTCCTTCATGTTGCTCTCCTTCTAGATCAAATTTCAAGTCTTTCGTTATGTTCCAGATCTTCAAGCTAGTATCATATGAGCCTGAAACGATGCATGCATCTCCATTTTCATCGATAAACCCAGACATAGCACGAACCGGTAGCTTGTGATCCTTGAGATCACGAATCCACTTCCCATTTTGGCTGTCCCAAATTTTTAATATCTTGTCATCAGATGCGGATATAGCCCTTTTAGCGTCTGGGATTACGTCGATCACATTAATCCAATCTGTATGGCATTTACGTTCTTGAACTGTACCTAATTTCTTTAGGCTCCATATTTTAAAAGTTTCATCATCGGATACTGATAGTACAATCTCATCATTAGAAAATCCTACTGCGCGAACACAGTTAGCATGACCTGCTAGAGTTCCCATAGCCTTACCACTCGGATTGCCGATATCCTTCAGATTCCAAATCCTAAGTGTATTATCGTATGACCCAGATACTGCTCTGGAATCATCAGGAGAAACGGCCACCGAAAGGACTGCATCTGCATGGCCTTCGAGCAATGCAATAGGCTTGTCTTCCATGCTTTCCAGGCTCCAAACTTTAATAGTGCCTCTTGCCGATCCGGATAACACCATTTTATCATCATGGGTTATTGCTACTGCATTGACCATATCATTATGTCTTAACGTGCCGATACATTTTGCTTTCAAGGGATCTGATATGTCCCAAACTCTAAGAGTCCCATCTATTGATCCAGATATACATTTTTCACCGGAAGAGGTTATTGCAACGCAACGCACAGAACTTTCATGACCTTTAAGCGGATCGCCCTTTTTGACTCCTTCTGTCAGATCCCAGATTATTAACGTCGTATCGTCTGATCCTGAAACTGCCATTTTGCCATTTGAATATACGGCGATGCATCGCACGGAGTCTTCATGCCCCTCTAAAGGAGAACATACCTCTTTGATACTGTCAAGACCCCAGATCCGTATCATTTTATCATCTGATCCCGAAACTGCTCTTTTACCATCTGGAGTGATAGATAAACAGCGAACGGGACATTCATACAGCTTTTTCGAATTGATTTCCCTTCCGGACTCAATGTCCCAGACCTTAATCACTCCATCAATCGAGCCAGATATCGCCCTGTTTGCCGCATTTTCACGTGCAATGGCGAGAGCACGAACAGGAGATCTATGGTTATTTAACGTTTTTTGTAAAGGACTATCCGGAGTAGTTAAGGATGCTTTCAAAGGTTTTAACCACGGGTAGGCCCAAGAATCAGCCTGTTTTAAGAGTTCTTTGGTGGCATGAGTTTCAAAGCCCTGCAGCCTGCCGAGAAGCTGGCTTGGCAGCTGGAATCTATCCAGAGAAAGCACATGAGCAGATAGCCTTAATGCATCCTGCCAGTGCCTAGTATCTATAGTCTCACCCATATCCGATGCCTGTTTGCTAAGATAATCGTAATCTGAAATTAAACCAAAGATATCAGCATACTCCAGCTTTTTATCTAGCCAGCGTATATCTAAAAGAATCTTTCGAAGTTCATCATATTTTCCTGCTTCGCTTAAGTGAAATGCAAGATTTTGAAAGAAGTAACCATTATTTGGCATTTTATACCAATCACCATATCTATTTTTGCACGCCACGAGCAATTTATTATTTAAAGTTAATTTATAATCACTGCTTAATTCCCCGCGTATGAAATCATGCTGTATGTCATACAACACTACGTTGTCATTTTCCACTTTCACCAATGAGCAACCCTCTAGATTATTAACCAATTTTTCAACATTATAACCATCCTTATTCCAGAAGATTTCGAGCATCTTTTTTGGAATGCCGAAGCCCTTTGGGAAGATTGCAAACTCCAAGTACCTCTCCTGTTCCTCCTTTTTTAAGTCATTAAAACTTATTTCAAAAGCTGAATAGACTGAAATATATTCAACACCAAGCAGCTTGACAGCCAGGTCATTTTTTTTCAGATGCGGGTCTTTAAGCATGTACAAAATATGATTTAAGGGATCCCGCCCACGTTTTGCCTTTGCACCGACCATAGCTAACGTTAGAGGATGATTATGGCATTCTTCAACGAGATTATCAAATATATTCCGATTTTCAGGTGAAAGAGATTCATAATTCAGATCAGACCATTTGGTAAATAACGCTTTAGAATTTTCAGGGCTGAGGGGATCAATCTCATAATCCCCCTCACCTCCTATACCCTGCAATACCCCTGGCTTTCTTGTTGTTATCAAAATCTTGGAATTTGTTCCTAAGGTGATAATATTGAAAGCTTCAAATTGTTCCATTTCCCAGATATCATCTAAAATCAAAAAATACGAGTTATTTTCAAATAGCTTATTGAGGTGTTTTAGTCCGTCTTTAGTGTCTGTGAACGGAGATGGATTTGATTCAATAGATTCAATGAGTTCATGTTGTTTCGCTATCAAGTTAGAACGATAGCCAATTTTTATCCAGAATATGCCTGAAAAGGATTTTTGGAAATCCGCATCCTTAGCTAGATCAATAGCTAAGACGGTTTTACCCATGCCAGGTACTCCATGGAGCACAGTTATAGAATGCGAATGAACTAGCTCTTTCAGCTGCGCTAACTCTTTTTGTCGTCCAACAAAAATATTTGGTTTACTAGGGATAGTGTAAAGCCCTTTTAAAGAATCTAAATGGGTATGCTCCAATTTAATTTCTGGGCAGATATCGTGCAGGATCTCGCTGGGAACGGCATAGGCCGTTTCACCGAGTCGGCCGTATTCATCTGGTTTCAGGATCTCGGTAACCATTCCTATAACAAACCCATCGGGCTCATCGCAAAGCGGTGCACCACTGAAGCCGCTTGTAATCTCCTTTGAGCGCAGCTGCAGTCTCCTCTTCACTTCGAAGATCGTGCACTCACCAAGTACATCCACGTCACTCCGGGTCTCGCCTGGTTTTGGAAAACCAACGCTTTTGGCCTTGCGGACACCTTTAGAAGTACCCAATGCTAATGAGCGAGCACCTGGTGGCAAGCCACCCTCTACTTTTAAGATGGCCACATCCTCTTCTCTAGAGCTACACTTCACGACCTGAGCTTGCCGTTTCTCTTTGTCGGCCTGGAACTGGATGGTTACATCTCCATCCGGCCTGGACCCTGCCTCCTCTAATACATGGATACAGGTGGCAATCAGACCTAGATCGGATATTATAAATCCCGTTCCAACAATAGAAGTCCCGTTAAGAACCCGCACGACACTTACAGACAAATCAAAGGTCATATTATCATATTTTTATTTTATTTTTCCAGGTCAGAGTCACATCAAAGTTGGCTTTGGTCCCTGCCGAGATGAACCAGCCAGCCTTTAAGTCCATGGCGATGCCAAACGCCACCTCGATCTCATTAGGTTGGGCCTTCATGCTATGCAACTTGTCGAGTATGGCCTCAGCAGCAGGCTTGACCCGATCAAGGGCGTCTTCAAAGGTCTTGTCCATTATTTGGACTACCTCGCCCGGCCCAGCCTTTCTAGCGACCTCCACCAGCGGGCCTTCGGCTTCATCTGATATCTCCGCTTCTACAAGCACTTTATTGCCATCTTGGAGTGTATATTCGACAAGCTGTTTCATAATATTCTATTACACCTCTCCAATTAATTATATCTTTTTACAGGCTTCATGCTTCTGCTATTAGAATTCGCCTCTGATGAGTTGATTATGCCCGAACTCATGTCATGAAATTGATAGATTACGACATAGATATCCCAATAATTTGTATGATAGCGATACTCTCGTACATAGGTGTGGTAGTTAATACCGGTACCAAACCGCTATCAGCAGAAAAAGATGCAATTTTGACTTGCATCTAGTTAATAGATACTCGACTATAACGGTCTCTGCATATTGATGTATTACTTAATATAGATCTAATTTATTTGATGTACTTTGAAAAATGTACGTGCATATCACTGCCAATCCTGACACCCGGGATGGACCTCCGTGCGAGAGGATCCGGCAGGTTGAATGCTCAGGAAAGGCAAATTGGATTAGGCGATTTAAATGAGTGCGGAGACATTAAAATATCAACAAGAGCTGTTCAGGAATTCCATAAGTATGCTCGAACAGATCAAAATAGATGAACCGATGGGAGAGACTGACTTTGCAGACTTGATTCTTGTCATAAGTCAACTTGAAGACGTGCGGGACATTTTTGCCGCGCCAACTGAAGCTGAAAAAGTCGATATCATGAACAAGTGGCGCTAGGTGGTAAACTCTCCTTTTTGTGCTCGAAAAAGTTCTATGGTATTTTATATGATTCTTGTGAAAATGTCACAGAACTAAATGTGCTGCACAAAGGCGACCTGAAATCACTTTCGCGACGCGCGGATGATCCTTTTTAACTATTACTACTACTTTTTACATTGGAGACAGCCTCCCCATTCATACTCCCTTTATGGCTGGCTCCAGTATCCCTTTTGGTGATTACAATGGATCGGGCAGTGATTTCGCCGGAGCCGTTTGTTCAGAAGTGCAAGAGCCTTGCCAAAGCAAAAACCCCTTATCTGAATGTGCTGGATGGACGTGTCGTATTAGCTTGGATGGATGATGGAGCAGCCAATTTCATGGAAAGAGCAGATGTCATTGGGCTTGGCTTATCTTATGATATACTCCTTGATGCTCTATACGAGGCTGGAGGTGCGATTGATGTAAATGGTAGCTATCCCATAGATGATGTAATCCGGCGAAAGCTTGGGAGGATATTTCATGCCAAGTGAGCCCTTATTGGATGTTTCTACGTTGGCCTTGAACGGCGAAAAAGACTTTCTGATTTAGTGAAAAATAGGCGCAAGCGATGATCTTTTTTCCAAACCAGGTTACAATCCCCATCCGCTCACAATTCCTGGTGGTCTGGAATAGATTACTTTCGAGCCGAACAGATTTCTTTTAAATACTTCCCTAACTAACTACCAATCATGCCAGAAGGCCGCACTTTGAAGTGCAAACATAGTGAATATAAATGGCAGTACAAAGGTAAATCGAAGTACTATGCCACATGCCCACGCTGCTTGCGGAAAGTGCCGGTAAAGGACCATGCAACGCAAACCAAGCTAGGAGATGAGTAGGCGGTCCATTCTACCATAGGCAAGCTGGAAGGCTCAATATCGCATGAAAAGATCATAGAAGAGTACAGAAACGCGAAGAAAGAGCCGCTCACCTATACATTTGTAAACCCTGATCCTGTTAAATTCCTGTTTCCATTTCCTGAATACGGGCCTGCAAAACCTTACCCATGGGTGCGCATAGGTAGCAATGGCCACTACGCGATTAAAGAGGCGGTGTGCTACAATAGCGAGGAGCGTATATCACCATGGCAACCTCCCTTTGATTGGTATCTACGATTTCCTAAAGGATCGTGTGTTTCCTCTTGCCAATGGCCACCCCTGGAGGCATGGCGCAGCTACAAACGAGCACCGAGCACAAGAGAGCCAACAGCTCCGACGTTTTGTGTTATCGATTGGCCATTGTTCCCGAAGCGGAGCCACTTAAAACAGTCAGAACTTTCTGATAGAACCGTTGTACCGGGCCGAATAGTGATTATCCTCGATATTAGCGAGGAGCTCCTCATCATGCCTGATGAGCTATCACTTCCACATGGCAGGCCATATACACCGGTAATATCTGGTAGTGGATGGGGGAAGGCCCCGTATAAGAAATACCCAAACCCGGTATATTTGCCCGGAAGTGGACACCATCACGGCACCGGGCCGATTGAGCGTATAGAGTTTGCGATCGCAGAATGCAAAGGCCCGGTACACTTTACCAAGAGACCGCCGGGATTGAATCCTGATGAATTTAGGAAGCCTGGTCTAGATTCATATATCGCGAAAAAGATGAGATGGGCTTTATCTCGCGGTTCTGTTGGTAGCTATCATAATGAACGGCTCCAGGTCACTGCACGTGACCCGCTACATCAACGAATGGAGAGGCTTCTTACCGAAACCGGCACCCCGTATGAATCAAGCCCAAAATGTGAATGTAGCGGCATAGTACGCTATGATGAACAGCTGGCTATGATATGCGACGACTGCCTTACTTTTCACGGTTATAAAGTAGCCACTGACAATTTTATGAATAGTGGCGGTGAAGAAGAAGAATCAGGCGACGACGACGCATGGAAAGCGGAGGACGTAGACGGCTATGATGAGACCACGAAAATTCCTGCAGCACATATCAACCGAAGGCAACAAAAATTGTGGTATGAGGAGCAGAGAGAAGCGGAGCGCATAGCCAGGAATAGCTGGCATTTTGACCCGAACCACAAGAACGATCGCATTAACCACGACACGCGAGTACAGAAAAGCGAATATCTGGATTACAGGATCCGCCTTCTATTCAATAACAACGGCGACGGCATGGAACAGGCCGATATTAGAGACAAATTTGAACATGAATATGGGCAAGTACTGACTTCCAGCGCGGCAAAAACTGCTATAAATCGCATGGAATCAATGGGACGCATAGAGACCGATTTTATCTTTGATCGGCGCGGCAAAAGGAAAATCGTTCGCATGGTAGCGAAGACGTAAGTTTAAGTATTATATTGAAGAGAATTGGTTTTTCTTCCAAAGCATCCGCTATTATATGTTGCTATTATTCATATATAAATCTTTCTTTAATGAGAGTACGTAATAATGAATAAATTGTAAAAGTAACTTGTTAAAAGAGCATACGGATTGGTGTTACTGAAGAAATGTATATTAAATTTTTGCATAGAGTATTGTGCAGTTGTTGAATACGGGCCGCTGACGCAGCCCGCAAAAGAAAACTGGTTTTTTACATGAATTACCCTACTATTGAATATAAAAACATATCTTCAAAAGAAGATGAATTTGCTGAGCTCCTAGAGACAATAGTTAGTGTCGTAGTTGTCGGTTATGGCCGAACGGTGGCGGGCAAACTCGTTGAACTATCAGATGCGTTCATCACACTGGAGCATCGTGACGGGCGAAGATCCAAGATCAGGCGACGTGACATCAGCCTAATTTCACCGATTCCAGCACGTGAGGCGGTCTGAGTGGCGACAACCTTTGATCGCGAGGAAGTCCGGCGAGTGTTACAGATCCTCTATCCGGCCGGTCATGGCGTGATCGAGCTCGATGTCCTAACGCAAACTGGAATCTTGCCAGGGCATTTCGACGATAGAGAGAAACTGCTCGATGAAATTGAGAAGTACGATGGGCGAGATAATGTAGTAGCCATCTACACTTCCCTGAATAAGATCAAGCCGGAAGCATTCAAACGTCCTGAACACCCGCTTAGTGTAGCCAATATGGTGGCTTCAGGGCGGCGGATCGAGGCTAAGGATGTGGCCCGGGTCTCAGGAATATTATTTGACATCGACCCATTCAGGATCAACGGCGACAAGAAAGATAGCACCACCGACGCGGAGCATCAGGCTGGCATCGATGTAGCAGATTTCCTAAAGCATAAACTCTCCTTAATGGGCTGGCCTGAACCTGTCATGGGTAGTTCTGGCAATGGCGCTACATTGAGGTACCGAACCGATTTACCTGCGAGCGAAGAGACTGAGGATCTGCTCCAGAGGATGTTAAGAGCTGCCAATGGGCTGCTGCCTGAACATCTCTCGGCCCAGGTCGAAGTAGATGGTGCGATGTTTGATCGACCTCGCATATCCAAAGTGTTTGGTACAGTGACCAGGAAGGGCACAGGAACCCCGGAGAGGCCACATAGACGATCCAGGATGATCTCTGCACCCGAGACGTTGGATCCGGTCCAGCTCGATTGTATCATGAAGCTGGTAGCCGCAGGTAAAACTACGGGGTCGGATGATGGCACGTGCACGAAGAGTGCTTGCCCACAGAGCGATCACATCCATGAACAATCCGAACTTCTGTCACCGGACGCGGCGGAAAGGCTACAAGAACTCTGTGCAGCGGACCAGACATTTCAGAGCAAGTTATCTCGGCCAGCCCTGGCCGGTAACAGATCAAATACCGAGTACTATCTATGCGCTAGGATGTGGGATGCTGGATTTGATCGGCCAGAGATCTATGCTATCATGAACTCCAGCCCGCAAACCAAATGGGCGTAGCGAGATGAAGCATACAGGCAGTCCACCATGGAAGCAGGCATAGCCAGGGCCGAGGAGACCCGCAAGGAACTGATAGGACTTACCGAAGAAGAGCTCATGGCGATAACCTCGACGGATGTAGGTGCATTTGATGACATGGAGGTCATAAGATCACTTGCGGGTATAAAGAAGAGGACTCCCGCAAGATATGATGTCCTTATCGCAGCCATCAAGAAGCCCCATAAGAACCTCAGGACGGCTACCATTCGTGAATCTGTGGATAAGTACACCGACACGAGGACCTGGGATGCAGAAGGGCCTAAGTACAGCCACACCTCCAGCGCCTCCTTCCAAGAAATGCCTGGTCTGCATGAGATCAGTGTCACAAATCGGCATATGCAGGACATTTCTGCGGAGTCAATGCCAGAACTAATCAAGTACAATTCACCACCTAGTATATTTGTGAAAGGCGGATGTCTGGTGCGGACAGCAGAAGATGAAACCGGCATTATGAGAATCGAGCTACTGAGCGAAAAGGTATTGAGAAGCATTCTCTCTCGGTGTGCGGCATATGTGAAGGTGGAGAGCAACGGGAAAGGGGGCGAGACCACCATACCAACCAATGCACCGACCGTAGTCGTCACAGATATCATGGCGCAATCGGACTGGCCTGGAATAGTGCCGATTGTTGGTCTCATATCCAGTCCGGTGGTGCGGCCAGACGGCTCTATAGTCGAGCAGCTAGGGTACGATGCAGCAACCCGCCTCTATTACACGGGCAAGACGAAGATGGCTCTGAACGTCCCGGAAACGCCCACACAGGCAGAGGCACAAGAAGCGGCTGCCTATGTCCTAAAAGAGGTGTTTGGGGATTTCCCATTCAAGGAGCAGGCGAGCCGAGCAAATGCTGTTGCAGCATTATTGACCACACTAACCTTGCCACTCATTAACGGGAATATTCCACTTGGACTATTCGACAAGCCGCAGGCCGGTACCGGGGCAAGCCTATTGACAGAGATTATATCCGAGCTGGTGACTGGCGAAAAAGCCAATATGCAGACGGCCCCAGATAACGACGAGGAGTGGCGCAAGGCCATTACAGCAGTGCTGATACAAAGCCCGCAGATTGTGGTAATCGATAATGTGACATCCGCACTGAAGTCTTCTAAACTGTCGCAGATGCTCACGGCCAGGACCTGGTCTGATAGGATGCTCGGCCAAACCAAGATGCTCAATCTTCCGCAGACGGCGGCTTGGTTTGCGACCGGGAATAACATACAACTTGGTGGAGATATCGCCCGTAGATCATACTGGATTCGGGTAGATGCCCTGCTCGCTCGGCCCTGGCTCAGGGATGAATTCCGGCACCAGGACATCCTGGCGTGGGTCGACGAGCACCGTAGCGAGCTTCTATCGATGCTTCTCGTGATGGTCCGAGCTTGGATTGTGGCCGGGAAACCAAACGGAATTGCCCCAAAGATCGGCTCCTTTGTAAAATGGAGTCAGGTTATTGGCGGCATATTGACTTATGCCGGTGTAGAGGGCTTCCTCGGAAATGCGGCCGAGCTTTATGACAGCGCCGATCAGGACATCGCTCAATGGGACTTATTCCTTGATGAGTGGCAAAAACTGCACAGAGACGACAAGATCACCTCTGGGATGCTGAAGATTGAACTGACCGATATCAAGCCGGTCTATAAACCATTTCAGAGCGAAATGCCAGAGGAGATTATCAAGGCTACTGACAAGGGCACCCGTGGAGCAGTCGGGCTCGGCAAGGCGCTAAGCCGTCATGTGGATCAGGTCTTCCCTTCAGGCAGAAAACTCACGGTCGAAGTGGATTCCCACACAAAGGGCAGGAAATGGAGCGTAACCACTATCAAGCGATCTGCGGTAGATGAAAATGTGCCAGAACCGCAAGCATGTGATCCATTTGCGGTAGATGCGGTAGTCGGTTTAACCCCAAGTCCAAATCACAAGGAAATATTCTCAGGTATTGAGGGGAGAGAAGAAGAGAAGAGTGTAATAATCTCAGAGCGAAACGACGGTAGGGGCGGATCACCTACCGCATCTACCGCAAAACGGCCAGATGATATCGAAAGTGGCACTTTACCATCTACCGCAAATTTGGATAGAGGGGACAAGTGTGGCATAGGCCCTCATCCTCGCAAAGACGAACCGACTCCAACAAAGCTAAAAGAGGATGTGGTCGAGAAGCATGATAAAAAGTTTCTCTCCTACTCTGATATGGTGCAGTTCGTGCCTTATGACACCTCTTCCCCCGAAGCCGAGCAGATATGTACGTCCATCCGTGGGCAACTTGCAAAGGGCATTGCACCAAGGACAGATTTTGTGCGGATTGATACGAAGCTCTCCCGGGAAATCGTTGAACCCTATATGGATAATGCAGCCTGGTTGAGGAAAGATGATTCGGCACAATCAGGAATTGTGGTATATTTGCCTGTAGAGCCATAGGACGTTCCGAAAGATTCAGCCGAAGCCACATAACAATTTTTCGAGGAATTTTTACGAAATAAGTGGCTCGGACCCGGACGCGAGCGAGGAGAGCTAGTTAACTACCCCCTCCCCACATATGGATTTATAAAAAGGTGATTATCATTACTAAGAGATTGAAATTGAACAATCCGGGCGATGTCCGAAACCTTATCAAAGCATGGCTTCGAGACGTTGCAGAGACGGGCGAACTTCCTTTCAAAGGGAACACCGGAGGCGTTGTGGTGCAAATGCTAAACGTCTGGTTAAAATCCTATGAAATGGATAAAATGGCCGAGATGGAGGTCCGGCTGAAGGCACTGGAAGAGGCGCAAACGAAATGAAAGCGGATAGTATGGGTGGATTATGTCGAAGCTTGCAGATCTTGAGCACCGTATCGTGATATTGGAAAAGAGCCGGCCAGAGCCAGCACCATGGCCACCAAAACCAGGAACGATGGGCCATCTTCTTTATCAGGACCTCGGGCAGCCCAACGAGCGCATGATCGTCATGGAGATGTATCTTCTCGCAGCGGAGCGGTTTCATGAAGCTTGATGCAATTGAGAAAAAGCTGGCTCACCTCGAATCCAGATTCTATTCTGGGCAGGTCAGATCCATAGATGACCATGGGCCTGAAGTCTGGATCAAAGGAAGCGGCTTGAAGTTCATGAGAACGGTTCTGGAGGCAAAACGTGCGTTGGGCAAAGATGTCAAACTAGAAGCCCTGCCGAAAGACCTGCAGAGAGAAGCAAGGCTCTGGAGCAGGGCAGAATTGCCTGCCTGTGGACTGACGGATATGATCCAGGAAATATGCAGAGGGCTGGTCGATGAAGCTGGATAGCCTAGAAAGGCGCGTTGCAACCCTAGAGAGCAGACTTCCCACTCCGGAGGATGCAGAGAAGCGCAGGCTCGACGAATTTCTATCTATGTGCTCTGATGACGAATTGGACCAACTGATTAAGATTACTGAAAAGGATGAGCTGTCTCCAGAAGATATCGCTTTCATGGAAGCTATGGAGGCGAGATATGAAGCTGAGTGGCATTGACCGAAGACTGGCGGCCCTGGAGGAGAGAGCGAGGCCTCGGATACTCGTTACCCTTGCGGATTACGTTGTCTGGCGCGCCAAATGGAGGCGAGGAATTGAGGAAGAGGTTGAATTAGA
>Ga0209777_10002544_pt1 | contig 23745 bp, 28 predicted proteins | sample FrelakmetHBP12HB_FD_187147 | JGI IMG/M metagenome (GOLD analysis project Ga0209777, IMG submission 187147) | Freshwater lake sediment microbial communities from the University of Notre Dame, USA, for methane emissions studies -HBP12 HB (SPAdes)... | ecosystem: Environmental > Aquatic >... | reverse complement strand
AATGGGTTGAGATTTCCAATTAGAAACAATGAAGAACCATATATGTTATTATATTATTCCGAGAACTCTGTATTGTACGAAGATTTTCCTAGATTAAATATTAGACCAATAGATGCTAGAGTTATTGTAGTTCCAAGAACAAAAATTCCACTAACATTTTTAACCACAGATTTAAAAAAGATTTATAAAAATTTAGGTCTATATTCCTATCAATCTAATGTAAGAATACCAAGAAATAAAAGTTTTATTTTTGATATAACTAATTATGAAAGAGAAGTAGACTTAAAATATAAACCAACTAATTATAGACAAAGAGCAGGATTATTTATAAAAAATCAAATAAATGTAGCTTTTTCTAATTTTCAAAATTATAAAAAAATTCTAATTTATTCTGTTGATACTATAAAACCATTAAGTTCTTTTATAAATAGAAAAGTTTTTTCATTAGTTCAAGATTTAAAAGATGAAGATATATATTTTGATGATATGTTATTAGTAACTTTAAATGATTCATCAGCTATTTATAGATTACTAGTTAAAAATAAAACTTTTGTTTTTCCAAAAGTTTTAAATTTTTTAAAGAACATTAAACATATAGAGGATGTAGAAATTGAAGATGAAGATACGGATAAAGAAGCAGCTGAAAAAGTAATATCTGTATTACCAAAAGAAGAAGTAAAATCTTCTGAAGATGAAAATATTGTTACTTCTGTTGTTAAAAATAAAGAAAAAATACATAATGCAGTTAAAGAATATCTTAAAAAAGATACTGATTCTAAAGATAAAATTTTATCTGGAGAACTTAAACCAGAAGATTTGAAAAAAATTGCAATAAAATCTATCTTATTTAAAACAAATAATGATATAGCAAAAACAGAAAGAATAACTAAATATATTACACCAGAAAGAATGGATGCAACATTTAAAGCTGTAAATAAACAATATGGGGATCAATTATTACAGAAAAAAGATGTTGTAAATACTTCAAAAAATCTTGTAGTTAGTTCTTACGCTATTAAAGAATCTGTAGATAATAAAACTCCTGATCATTTATTTGAAAAAAGACAAATTGACTTTAAAGTAAACTTAAAAAAAGATATAACTAATTCTTTTAAAACTTTAGAAACTAAAGAAATACCATTAAAAATTGAAAAATTAGATATTGTTGATAAACCAGATAAAAAGAATGAAATTGATAAATCAGATTTGAGTTTAGTACAAGTTAATTTAAAAGATGAGTTTGGGAAAAAACATAATATATCAATAGAAATTCCAAAAATAAATCCTCATTCTGGAATGTTTAGAATAAATGGCAGAACTAAATGTTTAATTAATCAAATAGTTTTATGCCCAATTTCATTTTTAAAACCATATGATTCTAAGTTTGAATCTTCATATTCTTCTTTCCATATATCTAGCAAAAGAACAAAGAAATTAAATTATTTAGAAATTTATATGGGATCATTTAAGAATTTATCTTTAGCTATTCTATTATTTTTTAGTTTTGGTTTTGAAGAAACTTTAAAACAATATCAAATAAGTTATACTATATCTGAAAAGAAACCATTAAAAACAGAAGAATTTGCATGTAAAATAAATGAAAAAGAATACATATATTTTACTAATGTTAATACAGAATTAAAAAAAGAACTAGTTACATCATTTATACATGTTGGTGTTGATAAATATAAAATAAGCTATAAATTTGGAACTAAAGAATATTTTAATGATTTAATTATAAAAATAACAGGAAGAGTTAATTCAACATATTTAATTAATTCTAATCTTGAAAATATTGTTGATCCAGTTTCTAAACAAGTTTTAATAAATAAAGGATTACCACATGATCTAAAACTCATTATGCAATTTATGGCGTCTAAAGTTGTGGAAGGATATTTTCAAGATAGAAATGATTTAAATAATCAAAGAATTAGAGGTTCTGAAGTTTTAGTTCATCTAATTCAAAAACAAATACATACAGCATATACAGTTTATAAAGAGCAAGTTTTAGCTGGAAATAAGAACGCAGAATTTACAATAAATAAATCAAAAGCACTTAGTACATTTATTAATTCAGAAATAGTTACAGATATGGAATATGCTAATCCTCTTGAAGAAATGGCGGTTATGTCAAGATTATCTCCAGTAGGAAAAGGAATTGGAGGAATCTCTGATGTAGGTGCTATTACAAAAAGTGCAAGAAATGTTAATAATTCTTATTTTGGAAATATAGATCCATTAGATACCCCAGAAGGACCAAATATTGGAGTAACACAACAATTAGCTATAGATGCTATGATAAGTTCAGCTAGGGGATTAATTTCAGTAAAACCAATAGTTAATAAAGAAGGAGCTGGAATATTATCAACATCTTCTGTAATGATTCCTTTTATTGAAAATGATGAAGGTGCTAGAGTTTTAATGGCGGATCAACAAGTAAAACAAATGCTTCCATTAAAGAACCCAGAACCTCCGATTGTAAGATCAGGTTACGAATCAATTTTAACTAGTGTTTTATCAGATAACTTTATTAAAAAATCTCCAGAAAAATGTAAAGTTTTAAAAATAACAAACGATAGTATATTACTAATTGGAAAGTCAGGAAAAAGATATAATATAAGTTTAGACCCTATTCATTTAAGATCTGGAACAGGAAGAGATACATTAAGTATCTTTAATGTAAAAGTTATAGTTGGGCAAGTTGTATCAGAAGGTCAAATTATAGCTGAAGGAAGTTGTATTAAAGATGGATCTATTTCTTTAGGAAAAACTTTATGTATTGGTGTAATGCCATATAAAGGATATAATTTTGAAGATGGAATTGTTATAAATGAAAAACTAGTAGATAATGATATTTTAACATCTCTACATGGTATAGAAGAAGAAGTTCCAATTTCTGAAAAAGATAGAGTTTTATTTATAGCAAATATTGGTGATAAAAATAAAAAAGGTGAACCAATTTTAAGAAAAACTATTGGTGAAATAGAAGAACTAGTTGGTTTTGATGAAGATGATGAAACAACTTCAGTTCATGGTCAAGAATTAATTAAAAATAGTCCTGGTGGTACTATAGTTGATATTGAAGTATTTTGTAATACAGATGAATCAAAATATCCAAAACTAAAACCATATATAGATAGAACAAGAAAAAAATATGGAATAACATCTTCTCAAAAATTTGTTGCACGCGGGATAACAGTAAAAGGAGCTTTGGTAAAGTTTAAAATTGAGCAAGAATTAAAAATAGATGTTAGTGATAAATTATGTAATCGACACGGAAACAAAGGAATTATATCATTAATAGAAAAAGATGAATTGATGCCAAGAACTCCGTGGGGTGATACATTAGATATAATTATAAATCCAATAAGTATTATTAATAGAATGAATATTGGTCAATTATATGAATTATATTGTGGGTTAATATCTAAATCTTTAGCTATAAAACTAATGACTGCAAAAGATAAAAACCAATTTATTAATATAATGGGTAATGTTTTATCAAAATTAGATACATCTAAAAATAAAGAATATACAAAAAGATTAGTTGGAACTATTTCTAGAATGAACAGTACTACCTTTTTAACTCTAGTAAATCAAATAAAAAATGAAGGTTTTGTCCCAATAATAATTCCTCCATTTAAGAGTCCAAAAGAAAGTCAAATAATGGACGCTTTAAAAATTTTAAAATTAGAAACAGGTTATAATTTATATTTACCTGAATATGGAGTTAAAACAAAAGATAAAGTTCCAGTTGGATATATGTATATATCTAAACTTGAACATATTGGAGATATGAAAATTCATTCAAGATCAACAGGTCCAGTTTCTGGTGCAACATTACAACCAACTGCTGGTAAGAGAAAAGAAGGAGGTCAAAGATTAGGTGAATCGGATGTTCATGTTTTAATAGGATATAATTGCCCAAAATTATTAACAGAATTAATGGGTTCACTATCTGATGATAAAGTTAATGAGAATGAAATGATTTCAGAAATAATTCAAACAGGAGAAACAAAATTTAAAACTCCAAAAATTTCTCCAACTAGAGATTTATTGAATTCTTATTTTTATTCATTAATGTTAGAGAGGGATTAAAATGGACAACTTATCGTTAAAAACTTTAATAGCAGATTCAGAACCATTACCAGAAATGAATGGAGAATATGACGGAACAGATGAACTAATAGATACAGCTGAAATGAATTCTTCTTTCATAGATATAATTGAATCAATTGGTACTCTAGATTTTATGTACATATATTCTAATATAATAAATTATATAAAAACTCTTAAGATTGAAGATAAAATAACTTTATGTTTAAAAATTTTAGAGAGAGTTAAAGAAGTTTATGGATTTGAATTTTTAGAAAAAATTGATATATCTTCAGAAGAAGATGTAATGGATGTTCTTGAATTTATAGAGTTTTTAGAATTTAATCATATAGATTTTTTAGTAAACTTATTAACAGGAATGGTTAAAGATATAAGAAATGAACCAGTAAGAATGATTCTAGATAAAAATTGGTTAGAAGTAGAAAGTAGAATTTTAAAAGAAAATTTTTCCAGGTTAATTTCTTTATTTCTTAGAACAAACAATAAAGAAGATCTCTTAGATTTTTTAACGTCAAAAGCAACAAAAAATAAAGCAATTATAACAATGAAATTATTTGAAAGGAGTAATAGTGATGGCAACAATTAGAATTAAAAAAGGGCAAATGAAGTTAGTGGAAACAGATAGAATGAATCTTATAGAAGTAAGTCAAACTCATGATGGAATTGCATTTACATTTAGAGATAATATTCAACTTTATGTAACAGATCAATATATGCCAACTGGAACTAAAGAAGTTATTAAAAATACTTCTAATAGTTTTCCTACTTCAGATCTAGATTTTGATCTTTCAAACTATGGAAAACCAGTTACAGCAGCAGTAAATAAATTATAGATAAAAAATTTAGGTATATATATTAATTATTGTAATAATAGAATTTGTATCTATTAATTGGTTATAAGTATGTTACATGGAATTTTTTTATTGGGGAAGTGTATGGAGAAAAAAAATGAAGAAACAATTAAGAACATAAATGAAAATGAGAAAACTAAGAAAATTAGAAGAAGAATTGAAGAAACTCTCAGGAAAAAAATGACTGCTGAGGATATAAATGCACTAGCTGTAATACTCAAGGTTCCAAGGGACATAGAGGAATAATTGCAATAATATATTTTTATTAAATAGTCACGGTACCCACAATAGGACAACGACTTTATTTAATTACATTAAATTAAATTAAGACGTTATCCTATTGTGGGTACATAGATTTTTAAACAACTAGTTTTTTGTCGCTAAAATATTAAAAAATTAAGGGTGAATTTATGAAAATTATATCAGTTGAGAAAATTGTTGAAAATTTACAGATAGATGTATATCCTATTACTATTGTTAAGTTTCTTTTAAATAAAAAAAGAATATTAACATATTTTGAAAAAGCAGCTTCAAAGGACTTTAAAATAAGAGGTGCTAAGTATCTAATTGATAATACTAATTGTGAATATTGCAATGAAAAGAAAAGTGAAGGATTATCTTGTAGACAACATACATCTATAAATAGAATAATTTATGCTGAAAATGTATTATTTGATATAGATACAAAAGCATATTTTTATAAAAATGAAATTTATAAAATAATTGATAAGAGATTAGTTATTATATATTGCCCTCATCCAAAATTAATTACTGATCCAATAACAGATGTTAAAGTTAGAAAAATAAATCCAATTACTATTGAAGATCCAAATTTTGTAGAGTATCCAAAATATAATAAAATAAATGAATTTATATCAAGCAAGTTTTTAGGGGAACATATGAAGTGTTGGTTTAATGAAGACTTTTCAATTATTACAATTCCAGAAGATAATAATTATTCCAACTGGTGTCTGGTTCCAAATCATTAAATTTTTTTAAATTTTTTTAAAGGAGAGTAAATTTTATGGATTTAAAAGATTATTCAGATTTGTCAGGAATGGGATTTGAAGCAAAAGAACAAACTGCTCCAGAAGATGAGTTTTTTCATTCGATCTATATAGCAGGTCAAACTAGAAAAAACCATATTCAAGTTGTAGAACAAGCAGGAAAACTTCAAATTAGAGGAGTAGATTATAACTTAGATAGTATATATGGAATTATTACTCATGTTAAATCTGTTCTTGTAAAGTCAGTTCAGAAGCAAGGAAAAGAAAGTACAGAATGTTTTTCATTCTGTCAGGGAGATCCTCCTTGGAAAAGTTCTACTGGAAGACTTTGTGGAAAAAATGCAGCAGAAAGAGCAGCTGTAGAATTTTGTACAGATTGTAGATCTCAAATTATTGTTACTTTAATCAGATGTAAACCAGATGGTAGTTTATTTTTAGGAACAGATAATAAACCAATCTTTATGTTTATAAGAGGAAAAGGTACCAAATACGCTAATGTGTCTTCATATTTAAATGATTTATCAAAATTAGATTTAGAACCAATTTTTACTCCTGTTACTACAGAAAGTACAAAATTTGAAAAGAGTTCTGTTAATCATAAAAGATTTATAACAAAAATATCAATAGGAAGCGTATCAACTAAATTTGGAAATAAAGCAGTTTATGAATTTGAGAAAGTTACTGAAATTCCAGTTAAACAAATTCCTTCTTTATTAAAGTTTTCAAAAAATACAATTACTAATTTTTCTGAAAAATTTGATTGGTCTAAGAAATCTCCTACTTCTTCAACAACTCAAGCTGTTTCTGCAGAAAATGCATTTTCAGATTTAGGAAAAACATCAGTAGCTCCTAAAAAGGAAGAAGCATCTTACGATTTTGATAGTATTAATTTCTAGATAATTAAACTGCCATGTAGCTCAATGGTAGAGCCCACGGCTGTTAACCGTGTTGTTACTGGTTCGAGCCCAGTCTTGGCAGCCAGAATATTGCGGGAAGTCTCGGATGACCGGTTTGTCTCATAAGCAAATTTGAGTGAGTTCGACTCTCACTCCCGCTACCAAATTATTTAATTACAGGAGAATAGTTATGAGTGCACAAGTGAAAAGTGAAGAGGCTAAATACTTTGAAAGATTAGATATTGCTGTTTTAGGAATAGATAAAATAAAAAACATAATTAAACAAAATATTAAAAATACAATAAATTGTTGGAAAAATGGACGTAATATAGAAAGACAAACCTTTCATATTATTGGACCTGCAGGTGTTGGTAAAACTTCTGTTTGTAAACAAATGACAGATGAACTAACAAAAGAAACAGGACATGATTTTGGATTTATTATAATTAAAGCTCCTGTTATAAGTAGAGATGATTTGCTTTGCCCATTTCCTGAAGTAAATAATGGGGCAACTAAATTTAAAATGTTATATTCTGATTTTATACCAACTAAATCTGATAGTTTTGGATTATTTATTATAGATGAATTTGGTAGAGGAGATCATCAATTACAACAATTATGTTGGCAAATTATGAATGAACAAAAAATTCATGTATTTAATTTTCCAGCTGGTTGGTTTGTGATAAGTTTAGATAATCCAGATGATTCAGAATATTCAATGAATTATCTTGAAGATGCAGCTGGTCTGAGAAGAAGTTTACATTTATACTCAGATGTTTCAGTTCCAGATTTTTTAACTTATGCAATCGCTAATAAATTTCATAACTATGTTGTAGAGTTTATTCAAATGCACCCAGAACATTTATATGATTTTGAATCTCAAAAATTAGGAAGAGTATATTCTAATCCTGCGTCTTGGGAAAGAGTTTCAAATATTTTATTGGGATATGGTGTAGATAATGAAATTTTTAAAAATATGAACGATATAGACTATCAGTGTTCTGGATTATTAAATAATACTTTAACAAGAATATTTACTGATTTTATGAAAAATAAAGATAATGAAATAAGACCAAAAGATATCTTTAAAAATTATCTAAAATCAGAAAGACAAAAGATTTTAAATTTAAAAAAAGAAGCCAATAATGTAAAAATTGGTCAAATAATGTTATCATTTTTAACCTATCTTTCAACTTCAAAACCTTCATTTACAACACAAGAATTAAAAAATATAGGATCATTTTTATTAGATATTCCTGCTGATATAGCTGCAACTTATTTTACTACAGTAAAGGATATTAAAGGAAGAGATACAGCTGCATTTGATTATTTGACTGCGATTCAAATGGAACTAATGAAAGATGAAAAATATAAAAAAGATTTTTATGAAAGTATGCTTGAAATGAGTAAACGTTCTAGGTCTGAAAAATAGTTAATATAGATATGGTGGCGGAAGCAATTCTAGTATAAGACTAGATGGACAAATAGACGCAACTACTTTGAGTGAAGACGATAGTGAGCCGGATTGAAAACAGCTAATAGTATCCGAACAGTGCTTAATAAGGCTAAAGCAATACTGTCTAGCAAGTAAGTAAAACTTGAGAGTACGCACTTCAAAGAGCAACAGCAGGCCGGTTATCTCGTTGTTGTAAAAGGTCTTCATTGTAGGTATCGAATCCTACCTATATTTATTTTAAATTAAAGGAAAAATGATGGAATTAATAGAGACTAGTCAATCAAAAAGAGTTAAAGATATAATTGGACAAATGGTTTTAAGAGATTCTTTCTGGGGATATTTATTTTCAAGGGTTGGAAAAATAGAAGATAAAAATTTTAAACATCCTGCTGCTATTGGTGCTCTAAGTGATGGAATGTTATATTTCTTTTATAATCCTGATATTATTTCTACAGTTAATGATAAAGACTTGGAAATTATTATTTCTCATGAAGGAATTCATATTTTAAATAAACATATAAGTAGACTAATAAGAATATTAGCAGATGAAACAAAAGATGAAATAAAATCATTAAAAATGAAAGTCTGGAATTATGCAACTGATTTTAATGCTAATGATATAATTGGTGCTCCTAAAATTATAAAAATTCAAGATAAAGATTGGCAATTATTACATTCAGAAGATTATAAATTAGAAAAAGGAAAAACAAGTGAATTTTACTATTATAAATTATTAGAAAATTCTAAAGTAATAAAAGTTTCTAGTGATGGAACAGGGCATGAAAAATGGAGTGATTCCATGAAGAATATTCCAGATCTACATTCTTTTGCTAGAAGAATTGAACAATTTACAAAAGAAAGTGTTCAACAATCTATAAAAAATGTTAGAAATAGAGGTAATCTTTCTGGAAGATTAAAAGAACTAATTGACCAATGTTTATTACCACCAGAAATTCCTTATTATCAAATTATTAAAAAGTTAGTAAGAGGATCAAGATTAGCTAAAGAAAAATCAGCATATTCAAAAATAAATAGAAAAAGAACTTATTTATTTTTAACTGGTGAGAAAAAAGGAGTCCCACAAATTTCTCCATTTCCAGGAAAAACTAAAGATCTAACATTTAATATTAGTATATTAAGTGATACATCTGGAAGTATGTCTTCTGATGATATTTTAGAATCTCTTAAAGGTATAAAACATATTATAGAAAAGGATAAAGATTGTAAGACAACAGTTATACAATGTGATACACAAGTTCAAAAAGAATATGTTGTTAAGAGAGTAAAAGATATAGATTTTGAAATAAATGGAAGAGGAGGAACAACTTTAGCTCCTGGATTATTTAGAGCTAAAGAATTAAATACTGATGTAACATTAGCATTTACAGATGGTGGTTGTGATAATATAAATATTATTCCTAAAAAGTTATTACCAAGAAAAATAATCTGGGTTTTAACACCAGATGGAACTAAAAATTGTATAGATAAAACAGGATATATAGTGAGGATACCAAAATGAAGAAAAAAGAACTAACTAAAGAAGAAAAAGAAGTGTTGGATGAAATTAAAACTACATGGAAAACAAAATTTCCTAAATGCAAAATTTATTCTGAGAAAAGAAAAACATTTTATAGAATGAAATTATATAATGTTCCATTAACTGTAGCTAAAAAGGCTAAAAAAATAGCTGAACAATTTTCTATTTTTGCAAATATAGAAAAACCATCAAGTGGTTTTTGTACGTATTTAGGAAATTCTTATAATTGTATAATTAAATATTATTATGTATAATTTCTTGAGGGAGGATATTTATATCCTCCCATAAATAATAAGGAGTTAAGATAATGTCAAGTGAATCATATTATAGAGAAACAGCTCTATTTAATTTATGCAAAGAATGGTTCGAAAAAAGTGGAAGTTTTGAAATAGGTCTAAGAAATGCTTATGAATGGAATAAACTTTTTACTATTCATATTTCATATTCAATATCTACAGTTGAACAAATTGCTAACACGGCTTGGAAAGAATATAAAGAAGAAAATACATGCAGGAGGAAAACTATATCATGAAAAGATGGTCAACTGGATCTAATAATTATTATTTTACATGTAGTATTTATCTAGATGAAGCATCATGGTATGTATTCGCATTAGAAGATTCAATTCAATGGATTTGCCATTTCTTTCCAAGAATACCTCTTCCAAATTTTATTAAAATTAAAAGAGAAGGTGAGGAATACACATTAAGAAGTTGGTATGGAACCACTGGGGATCTATTTCATATTTATGTTTGTTCTCCAATATTTGAATGGTGTTGGAATAATACTAAAAAACAAACTATTCAGTTTCCATATGAAATGTTAATGAAAATTTTTCCAGATGAGTTTGAAAATATTATGAGAGAACGTATTGATGATGTTGATAATGATGAGGATGAAATTAGAGTTATAAATAAAAATTATGAATACTCAAGATTAGTTGGAAAAGAATTTGAAGTTGTTTATAATAAATTAAAAAAAATATTTGACGTAAGAAGAGATGAAATTGATAAAGAAGATACTATAAAAAAAATGAATGATGAAATAAATAGTGATAAAATAATAGGTGAAGAATAATGGATCCTTTTTTAAGTTCAAGAATAGAAAGTGGTGTTAAAGACGTTCTTCTAAAAATAAAAGAAGCTAAATTAGAAGAACTAAAAAAATTTTATGATGAATATCCTGATAGATCATTACAAATAACTTTAGAAAGAAGACTTTTAGAAGCAGAAATTAATTCTCTTAGAAGTATGACATTCTATTTTAGATCTTATCCATTATAAAGGAGTAAAATGACAAAAAGCTATACATCAAAAGACATTAAAGTAATGGACGAAATTTCACATATCCAAAGTAACGCTGGTATGTATATTGGCGAAACTTCTAATCCTGTTCATTTAATTGAAGAATGTTTAGATAATTCACTTGATGAAGCAATTGCTGGATATGCTAATATTATTGCTATTAATTATGATAAAAAAGAAAATAATTATTGTATAATTGATAATGGTAGAGGGATGCCAATAGATAATGATATAGCAATAATTATTGCAACTAAAATGTTTTCTGGTGGAAAATTTAAAGATTTAAAAACAGCTTATGAAATATCTTCTGGAAAACATGGGATTGGTTTAGTTGCAGTAAATGCACTTAGTGAATTTTTTATAATTGAGATTTATAGAGATGGTAAACATGCAAGATATACATTTGAAAAATCTAAGCTAAAAGAAAAAATATTAGAAGATTTTAAAGGAGAAATTCCTTATAGCACTAAGATACAGTTTAAACCATCTAAAAAATATTTTGAATCTCTTGAAGCAAACATGGATAAAATAAAAAGAAGATTATTAATAGCTTCAGTTGAGATTGAAAATTGCACTTTTGTTATAAATATTGATAAAAAAAGAGAAGTGATAAAATTATCTAAAGAAGAATTTTTTAATGAATATTGTTTATCAAATTTAGATAAAAATATTGGAGATATAATTAATGTTACAGCAGAAGATGGAAATGAAAAATTTAATGTTAGCTTTGTATATTCATTTGAGGGTTCTGCAACACCAAAAGTTATTTCTTCTGTAAATTTATTACCTGTAGAAAATGGTGGAACCCATGTTAATATATTTTTTGATCTAATAAGAGAATATTTTGTTCCAATAGGAAAAAAATTAAATTTAAAATTTAATGATCAAGATTGTTTATGTGGGTTAAGAGTTTATTTTTCTGTTTATCTTAAGGAACCAGATTTATCAGGTCAAATAAAAGATAGATTAATTAATAGAAAAGAGTATTTTTCAAAACTAACAAGTAAATTAAAAACTAATTTAGAAAATGGGTTTAATAGTAATCCAGAATTTACAAATAGTCTTTTAAATTATTTTGTAGAATATAGAAAGAAGATAGATTCTAAAAGATTAAAAGGCGAGACGCATGGAAAAAGATCTGCAACTAAATTTACTAAACTAAGAGATTGCACTTCAAATAATGGAGAATTATTTATAGTTGAAGGAGAAAGTGCTGGTGGTGGATTTATAGATTGCAGAGACCCAAAAATTCATGCAATATTTCCATTAAAAGGAAAGATTCAATCTATAGCTAATGCTAAAGATATTTTACAAAATAAAGAAGTTGGAGAATTAATTCAAGCTTTAGGTTGTGGAATTGGTTCCCATTTTGAAAGAGAAAAATTAAAGTATTCTAAAATAATATGTGCTGTAGATGCAGATGAAGATGGAGCTCACATATACTGTCTATTGACAATGATTATGGCTAATTTACTTCCAGAGTTGGTCAAGGAAGGTAAATATTATCTAGCTATGACACCATTATATGGTGTTGTAAAAGGTAAGAATTTCATTCCCCTGTGGTCTATAAAGGATGTAGAAGAAGCTCAGAAAAGAGGAGAAACAATTCAAAGATATAAGGGGTTAGGGGAATTATCTCCTTGGCAACTTAAAGTTTGCGCAATAGATGAAAAAACTAGAAAATTAGTAAAAATAAAATATTCTAATAATCTAGAAGGTATGATGAAATATTTTCAGGGTTCAGAAATGAAAAGAGAATTATTATCTGATGATAAAATAACTTTTGAGGACTACTAATGACACAAGTAAGAAAAACTTTGATGTATAAATTTATGGAATCTTTTGAAAAAATAGAATCTAATAATTTAGAATCTATAAAAAAATCAGAAGAACTATATAACATAAATCTTGAAAAAGAATGTTGGATATGGAAAAAATATAAAGATAGAGATGGGTATGGAAATATTGGTGATGAAAATAATTATCCAACTCCAGCTCATAGAATCTCTTATATTTTATTCATAGGAGAAATTCCAAAAGGAAAAATTATAGCTCATTATTGTGATACTTCATCTTGTGTAAATCCTAATCATCTTTTTCTTGCAACTCATGCAGAAAATAATAAAGATAGAAATTTAAAAGGTAGATCAGCAACAGGATTAAAAAATGGAATGTATACAAAACCAGAAACTAGAAGTTATGGAAATTCTAAAGCTTCTAGCTTCTGGAAAGTAATATTTCCAGATGGTCATGAAGAAAATATAAAAAATTTAACTAAACTTTGTAGAGATTATAAAATTTCATATGATACTGTTAGACATAATAGATATGGATGGAAAGTAGAATTATTAAAAAAGTTTGTTGAAAAAAGGGTAACTGGTGAATAAGATGCCATATATTAAACAAATTCATAGAGACGAATTTGATCCTGATTTAAAAAATCTATGTTTACATATTCAAAGCACTGGGGAATTAACATATTGTATTTATAAACTTATGAAAATGTTATTAGAAAAACATGGAAAAAGTAGTTTTGTAAACATGGCACCTCTTCTTTCTGAAGTTGAGTGTGCGAAATTAGAATTTTATAGAAGGATTATGTCTCCATATGAAGATGAAAAAATTAAAGAAAATGGTGATGTGGTATGAAAGTATACGAAATAATAGGAGGATACTTAGGACGACATTCTTATCCTATAAAAGCAAGAAATAGAAGGTCGGTTGAATTACATTTAATAAAACTTCATAATCAAGCATCTATAGATGAAGGGAAAAATGATATAGCAACTACATACAAAGAATCATCTTTTTGCATTGCTAATATAATGTCTAGAAAAGAATATGAAAATGATTCTTATTTTGATGAAGAGTATGACAACCTTCAATGTATTAATGAGAATGGGGATTCAACATGATTGAGATAGGTCCAAATTTAAAATCTTTTCTTGAAGGGATTATAGCTCTAATAGTATTATGGTGGTTTTTTAAAGACTAAAAAGAAAATGGGGATGTGTAATGGTAGATATTATAAAAGAAATTCAAGTTGAAGAATTTTTATTTTCAGCTTCCACAAAAATTGGATATTATGTAGGATTATCTACCAAAGGAATGGAGAAATTTGGTAAAAAAAATTTATTAATTATAACACCAGATATTTTTATCATTCAAAGTAAAAAAATAATATTAATAATTGCTGATTATATTTTAAATCAACATGAAATTGATAGTAGTATAGAACTATATAATTTAAGTATAAATGATGAATATCCCCCAGTTAATTTAAAGTTTGTAACTTTAAATAATACTCCTTATTATCTTATAAATTCTAGAAGTATTATAGATGGTCAAATTGAAAAACTTATAAAAGAAAAAATTAGATCTAAAAGTGAAGATGATATAGAAACTAAATCTAAGTTTTATGTAATAAAAGGAGGAAAAACTTAGTGGATAAAACTGTTTTACAAATGTATAAAAAATATGGTCTAATGGTAAATTCTAATAGAATGTTTCCTCTTGATATAGATGGTTTAAAACCAGTCGAAAGAAGGATTTTATTATCAGCATATCAAATAGCAAGAGATAAATTTGTTAAATGTGCTAGAGTTGATGGTCATTGTATGGGAAATTTTCATCCTCATTCTTCATCTTATGGAACATTAGTTCAACTATATCACCAAGGTTTTTTGGATGGTCAAGGAAATTTTGGGAATAAATATAGTATTGAGGAAACTCCAGCAGCAGCTAGCAGATATACGGAATGTAAATTAAAAAAAGAAACTTTTAATTTAGCTTTTAAATTAATAGATTATGTTCCGTGGGTTATGTGTGAAGTAAAAGATCCTGCTATTTTAGAACCTGCATATTTACCAACCAAGTATCCAATTTCTTTAATAGGAAAAAGATTTATAGATAATATTGGATTTGGATATAGAACTGTAATTCCTTCATATAGTGAAAAAGATCTTAAAAGTAGACTTTTATATCTATTAGGAATAACTAAAACAAAACCAATAATAAAACCATTAACTGATTGTCAAGTTTTAACAGGAAATGATGATTTGGAAAAATTATTGACAACAGGAAAAGGTCAAGTAACTTTTAAAGGAATTTATAAAGTTGATGCTAGTAAATCAAGAGTTATAATAAAATCTATGCCACCAGGAAGAAAATTTGAATCATTATTATCAAAATTTGATAATGAATTAAATAATCAAGATATTGGATGGATAGATGAATCAGCAGCTATGAATGGCGGAACTCATATAGTTTTTGAAGTTATAAAAAGTAGAAATAGAGATCTTATATTTAAAACTTTTGTAAAAAAATTAGATGACATTTTAAAAAATACTATATCATTTGAAATGATAGTAGTTGATTATGAAACCAGAAATACAAAACTAATATCTGTTGATAAGATGCTTTTAAATACTTATAAAATGTATAAAAATGTTAATATGTTAATGCTAAAATCTGAAGTTAATAAATTTAAAAAAACAAAAGAAGAACATAGTATTATACAAAAAATAAGACCATTTTTAGGAAAAGAATTAAATACAAAAGAAAATAATATTGAAATCATTTCTGATAATATAGCTAAAAAAATATCATTAGTATCAATAGATAAAAATATAGTTAAAGATATTATTCAAAAACATAGAATATCAAAATTATTATCTGCTAGCGATGATATAAAAGAACTAGATGATAAGATAAAAGAAATAAATGAGAATATAAAAAATATAGATAATTTTGTTTTAACACAATATAACTAATGAGGTGAATTATGAATTACTATAAAATATTAAATGAAAATGAAAAACATCATAAAATGAAATATAAAACAGGTTTAAATAAAGATATTATTAAATTTAATCCAAAGGGTAGTTGCGAGCCAGGAGGTCTTTATTTTTCAAGAGAAGATATTTTTGCATTTTTAAATTATGGTCCATGGATTAGAAAAGTAACATTAGAAAAAGATTCTAAAGTTTATAAAAATCCTGGTTTTGGTTCAGTAAAATGGAAAACTGATAAATTTATTTTGGGAGAACGTAAAAAAATATCTACAAAGGTAATTAAAAAGTTAATAAATGAAGGGGCAAATATAAAATCTAATAGATATGAAGTTTTACATTGGGCTTCAAGATATGGGTATTTTAAATTAGTAGAATACTTAATTCCTTTATGTAAATCAAAACAAGCTCTTCGTTGTGCTTTAGATAATGCTATTGCTGAGAAAAAAACAAAAGTTATTAAAGTAATACTTCCTTTTATTTCTGAAAGAGTTTGTAAAAGTTTAATAAATTATTATAGTTGGTCAGAACATAAAAAATTAAGAAAAATAATTCAATCTCGTTTAGAAAAGTAGAAAGGGAATTTTTTATGAATATGAATTTCTATAAAGTTGGTGTTGATGCAGGAATGATAATGATTTGTGATGCAACTTATTATAATAAATATGGTTTTAAATTTGAAGAGAGAATTAGTAAAAAAAGAAAAGTTCCAAATGGAAAATATAATTGTTATTGGAACATTCCTAAAACATGGAATGGAAAAGTTGATGGAACCGGTTCTTTAGAAGTTACTTCTGGGGAAATAATTGTATCTGATCCTTGCTATTGCATTCAATCTGAAAGTCATGATAATTGGATGAAATTTCTTAAAGATACTAATTATGGAAAGTATCCAGATCCAGGAACATTAATTTTAGATAATATGGGTGGGGATGGAGAATATTCAGTTTATATTAAGTTAGAAAAGATTGAGGATCAATAAATGAAAGAGTTTTATCTATCTGTTCCAGATGAATTATATAACGATTTATTAGGAAATTTTATAGAAGAGGAATTAAAAATGGAATGTGGATCTGTTGGTTGCGGGACTACTGATTTCTTTTCTAAGAAAAAACCAAAAGGTTTTAAAAATAAAATATTAAAAAATTTTGGAATGATAACTTATGCAAATTTAGCATTTCGTGAATTAGAAAGTGAGGAGGATCAAAATAATGACAGTTAATGAGTTGTTAGTTGTTACAAAAATTGTAAGAGAGAGATTAAAAGATTTAAAAGAATTAAGAACAGAAGTATCAAATTTAAAAAGATATTATGGTGATAAAGAAAGTGTAAAAGAACCACAATATGATGTTAAAAAAGTTGATAAGAAAATTACAGAATTACAAAACTTTTTAATGTTAGCAGATCAAAAAGTTAAACAAAGTAATGCGGTAACACAGATAGATTATATACCGGATGTTATAAATCTTTTATCTCCACTTGAATAAAGTGGGGAGTTGGGGGATGACGAAGTTTACGTTGACAATACTTCTGGCGAGTGAGCATGTCCAATAATTAGAGCGTTTACTATAAAGACTTAGTATAGTTTGTTGTTATAAGCTTTTAGAACGACATAATATGGATCAATTATCACATGTTGTTGTTTAAATCGTTTATTTCGTCTCTCCCTTCATAAAAAATTAAGGAGATAAAAATGTTTAGTGTAACCAAAAGTTTTAAAATTCCAATCGGTCATCGTTTGACGAAACACGAAGGAAGATGTTCTTCTTATCATGGTCATAATATAAAAATAGATATAACTGTTCAAAGAGATCAATTAAATGAAAATGATATGGTTATAGATTTCTATGATTTAAAAACTATAGCAAATGCAGAGATAGATAATTGGGACCACGCAATGATATTAAATCATGGTGACATTAATTCTTTTTCTATTGTTCAAGATTATAAAAAACAAAGAATGGTCAAACTTGCATTAGGAGATCCCACATCAGAAAATATGTGTTTTGTATTATTTAATATATTGTGTGAAAAACTTACAGCAGTTGATCATAAATTAAGATTAAAATCTGTAGTAATTTGGGAGTCAGATGAATCATTTGCAAAATATGAAGTATAATGGAGAGTAAAACAAATGGAACAACCTAAACTAACAAAAAATTCTGGAATTGTAATTCCAAATTCAGTAGGTGAAAATAATTTAACTTATATTAAAGATTTTCTAACAAGGGTTGTTCCTTCTTATCAAAATTCTCCAACAATAACACTAAAATTCTATTTGGAAAATGAATCTGGGGATATTAAAGTCCCTAGATATTTTCCAGTAGATAAGTTTATTGATAATAAAGTAGAAGATATTACAAATGAAGGTCAGGATATTTTAATAAATCATAATATAGTTCTTAGAGATGATTTACAAAAAAATATAGTTAATTATATGTTGAATAATACAAATGGTATTATTCAAGCTAATCCTGGATCTGGAAAAACAGTAACTACAATACGAGCAATTTGTGAATTAAAAAAGAAAACTTTAATATTAGTTCATAGAGATACATTAGCAGATCAATGGACTGGTCCTGGAACTCAAGAAAAACCTCAAGGATTTTTAACTTTTACTGATATAAATCCAGATGATATAGGTAGATTATCTTCGTCTAATTTTAAAGAATGTTTAATGAAATCAATAGTAATTGCAACAGATCAAACGTTTGTATCATTATTAAAAAGAAATAGAAATGAATTTTTACAAGAATTAAAAAATAGTAATTTTGGAGTTCTTATATCTGATGAAGCTCATACGACAACAGGTGCTCCAACATTTTCAGAATGTTCATTGCATATTCCTGTAAAAAGAACATATGGATTATCAGCAACACCAAGTAGACAAGATGGGACAACAGATGTAATGGAATATCATTTAGGTCCTGTTTATATTCCAGAAGGAAAATCTAGCACTATGGATGCTAGAGTAACAGTATTTTTAGTTGATCTTAAATTATCTTCTTCAAAAAGTAGACCATATATTTATTGGGGAGGGTGTTTTCAAAGATCTAGGTATTTAACTTTATTAAGTAAAAATGAGATTTTAATTAAAATTTCTAAATTATTAATAGATAAATTTTATAAAGATAACAGAAATATTTTATATGTATCAGATAGAATAAAACTAATTGAAAATTTAGATAAGATTTGTAAATGTGAAAGTAAATCAAAATTTATAGCATCAGCTGGAAATGATATGTTAGATTACCAGTTAACATATGCAACAACTGGGAAAGTTCGTGATGGAGTAGATGCAGTTGATAAAGATTGTTTGATTATGTCAAATCCTATTGGAAATATAGAACAATTATGTGGTAGAATTTTAAGAATAAAAGATGGAAAACAACATCCAATAGTTATTGATATTGTTGACTTTGGAGAAAAAAATATGAGTAGATCAATAAATACCAGATTAAATTTTTATAAAAGAAAAAACTGGGATATTAAATTTGTATATCTAGATGAGAAAGGGTTTAAAAATGTTTCAGAGGAAGAAGCACAAGACATTCTATTTTCAGAATAATAAATTATTGATTAAATTTTTTGAATGGTTATATTTTCAAAAAGAAGTTTATGATAATGATGGAAATTATCAGTATTATAAAATCGTAAAAATACAAGGAATAAATTGTTTTTTGGTTGATCGTTATTATGGTTTATCTAAAACATCACATGGAAGATTTATAGTTTCACCAGTTTGGAATAAAGAAAGATTTAAATATTTATTTGAAAGGATGGGTAAATGAGATTTATATATTCCGCAGATATACATGCTACTGGATACTTACAAGATAAAATTATAAAGGAATCTAATTTACCAGAGAGATTAGATTCTATTAAAAATGTTCTACATCAAATGAGTGATTATGCTAGATTAGAAAATATAAATAGTATTATATTTGGTGGAGATCTTTTACATAATAAAAGTATAATTTATACTGACGCCTTAAATCTATTACTAGATTATTTTAGAGAAAATAAAGATTTAACTTATTATTTGATAGATGGGAATCATGATTTATCTAGTAAAGGTGAATATAGTACTTCTGCTTTAAAATCATTAGAATCTGAAATAAATATAGTTAGATATAAAGAAGCAACCAAAATAAGTGGAGACCAAATTTTATTAGTTCCATATTCCAATAATATGATTAAAGATATAAAAAATAACAGTTGTGAATATTTAATAAGTCATTTTGGTCTTAATGAAGGAACTCTAAATTCTGGAGTTAGTTTAGTAGCAGATTTGGGGATAAATGATTTAAAAGGAAAATATAAGTTTGTTTACTTAGGTCATTATCATTCTCCTCAAGAAATAATAACCAAAGAAATAGAAATATATTATGTTGGAAGTCCTATACAAAGAGATTGGGGGGAGAAAGGAGAAACTAAAAGATTTTTAGTAGTAGATACTAATACTAAAAAAACTTTAAGTGTTCCTACAACTGGATATAAAGAATATCATGAATTAAAAATAACACAAGATAATAAAGATGAAGTAATAAAACAAGCTACTAAATTAAAAGAAAGTGGACATGAAATTAAATTAGTTAAGTCAGAAATTTTTGATACTACTGATATTAAAGATTTTAAATTAGTTGAAAAAATTGAGAGAGATATTACCAATCGTGGAATAAATTCTTCTATGTCTACTGAAGAAAAAATATTAAAATATATTCAAATTAAAAATATTCCTGAAGATAAAATAGAAAAATATAAAAGAGTTGGAATGGAAATTATATCTAGAGTATATGGAGAAAAATAATGAATTTCACTTGTGATATATGTGAAGGAACAGGAAAAATTGAAATGAAACTATTAGATCATAATGGTAAAGAACTTTCTACTTTACATTTTGATTGTTATAAATGTAATTGTAAAGGTTACTTGGATTGGATTGATATAATAGTTCCAAATATCGAAGTTGATTTTTTACAGAATTTTAGTAGTAGTAAAAATACAACACTTAAATGAAGGAGAGATAGAGTGATAGAAGTTAACTTTAAAAAAGTAATAATGGAAAATTTTTGTTGCTATAAAGATAGAATGGAATACCCATTTAAGAATGATATAATATCTTTGATAACAGGTCCAAATGGAATTGGGAAATCTACTATCTTTTCTGCTGTTCCTTATACATTATATGGAATTACACCAACTGGATTAAAAGGTGACGATGTAGTTAATAATGAGGTTGGAAAAAATTGTTATACATCATTAGAATTTAGTATTAATAAAGATGAATATATATGTGATAGATATTGTAAGAATTCTAAATTAGGAAATACAGCAATATTAACCAAGAATGGAACTATAATTAAGAAAGGTCATACAGAAGTTGTTGCAGAAATTGAAAGAATTTTGATGCCTCAAAAATTATTCTTTAATACACTTCTGTTTGGACAAAAGGTAAAAACATTCTTTACAGATTTAACGGATAGTGAGCAAAAAGATATTTTTAGAAAAGTCTTATTATTAGATGATTATCTATTATATTATGATGAATCTTCAAAAGAATTAAAAGAAAATAAAGAATTATTAGAAAAAAATCTAAATAATATTAATATTGTTATAAGTTTAAAAGATAGTTTAGCAGATCAAATAATTCAATTGGAAGAATCTAAAAAAAGTTTTTATCTAGATAAAAAGATTGAAATTAATAGTTTAAAACATGAGAAAAGTAAAGTTCAAAATGATATAGATGAAAATAAAAAAGTATTATTGAGTTTTGGTAACTCAGATTTAGATTCTATTTATACCAGATTAAGTGACCATTTAAGTGATTTAAAAAATCAATCTCAAAATGAAAAAACAAATCTTTCTAATATAATTAATCAAACTGAATCTAAGAAAACTGAAAAGGAAAATAACGCGAGTTCAAAATTTGAACTAAAAAAATCTAATTTAAATTCAGAAAAAGATTCTAAAATAAGTCAAGAAAAACTTAATTTTAAGAATGATTCTAAAGATTTATTAATAAAATTATCTTCTTTAAATAATAATCTTGAAAATATAAAAAAGGATTTTCAATCAAAAGGTAAAGATTATTCTAAATTAAATGAAGATATAGAAGAACTAAAGAAAAATTTATCTTCTGGATCTATTATATGCCCAACTTGTATGCAAGAAGTTGGAAAAGATAATATTATTCATTTTCAAAATGAATTAAAACAAAAAATAGAAGATTTTAATTCTTTAAAAATAGTTTTAGAAGGATTGAAAAATGAAGGAAATATACTAAAAGATATAATAAAATTAAATGAAGAAAAAGTTGAATTAATAGAACATTCTTCTTCTTTAAAGATAGAAAAGTTAAAAAAAGAATATGATGATGAAATTGAAGAATTAGAAAATGATTTTAAAGAATATTTAAGTATTATAATTGAAAATCATAATAAAGAAATTAAAAAAATTAATGAAGAAAATAAAGATAAAATAGAATCTTTATCTAAAACTATATCTAAAGTAGAAACTGAAAAAGATGAAATCTTTAAAAAAATAAAAGATAAAAATGTAATTTTAGAAAAATTAAGAACTTTAGATTCTAGTTTAAATAATTATAAAAATTTAATAGAAAGTAAAGAAAATGAAAAATTTGATGAATCTGTTATAGAAAAAAATAAATTAAAGTTTACAGAACTTCATTCTAAATATGAATTATTAAAAAATGAAAGTGAAGAATTAACAGAATTAATTAATGTTTATGAGTTTTGGAAAATAGGATATTCAATGTCTGGTATTCCTTCTATGTTAATAGATGAAGCAATTCCTTTTATGAATGAACAAATTAGATTTTATTTGGACCAAATTGGTAGTAGATATATAGTTGCTTTTGATACTTTAAATAAAAATAAGAGTGGGGAATTTAAGGATAAAATTGCTGTAAATATTTTTGATACTGTAACAAAAGCAAATATGAGAAAACAATTATCTGGTGGACAAACAAGAATTGTTGATATAGCTACTATTTTAACTCTTAGAGATTTACAAAGTAATATTCAAGATATGAAATCCAACATTATTATTCTTGATGAAATTTTTGATTCTCTTGATCCAAAAAATATTGAATATGTATCAAATATTTTAAGACAAATGATAAATGGAAATTCTATTAATATTATTAGTCATACCCAAATTGAACAATTAGAAGCAGATGAAGTTTTAAGATTTTTATAAAAAAGTAATTAAAAAGGAGAAATGAAAATGTTTAATTGGTTTAAAAAATTATTTGGTATTGGTTTTGGAAAAGAAGAAAATAGTATAGAAATTCAAAAAAATAATATAGAAAAAATGGAAAGACCAGAACCTTGGCCAGAACCTCCTCCAGAAGAAGAAAATAATTCTAAAAAACTTTCAAAGAAACAAATTAAAAAATTAAAAAGAACTAAAAAAATTACAAAGAAACAAGCAAAAATACTTGAAGAAACACCAATAAGAAATGAAGATGATCTTACTAATCTAGGATTAGATATTGCTGTTGCCTCAACTATTATTAGTAGTTTATCAAATGATAGTAATGAATCATTTGAAAGTAAAGATTCATTTGATGGATTTCAAGGAGGAGAATCTGGAGGAGGAGGGGCAGAAAGATCATTTGATGCTCCTGATTCTTCACCGTCAGTAGATTCTTCATCCGATTCATTTTCAGATTCTTGTTCTTGTGATTGTGGATCTTCAGATTCTGGATCTTGCTGTAGTGGTGATTAATATGTCTACAAGGGCACAAATTATAATTAAAAATGA
>Ga0209777_10002543_pt1 | contig 23747 bp, 18 predicted proteins | sample FrelakmetHBP12HB_FD_187147 | JGI IMG/M metagenome (GOLD analysis project Ga0209777, IMG submission 187147) | Freshwater lake sediment microbial communities from the University of Notre Dame, USA, for methane emissions studies -HBP12 HB (SPAdes)... | ecosystem: Environmental > Aquatic >... | reverse complement strand
GCCTCAGCCTGCACGGGAGCAAACGCCGTGTTTGTCGATCCCAACAGAAGCTGCGTTCCTTCATCCTCGCGTCCGACCTCCCATCCCTACCCTGGTAGCACTTACATTACTTGCGCGAAACTCAATAATTGTTTGGTAAGGAAGGGAGTGGGATTGGCAATTTCGGCTCAAAACCACGCTGAATGTCTTTTCGAGGGCGTGGAATGTGACCCTGCCCTGAAGAAGCTCTTACAAAGGCCCATGGGTAGATTCGGCACCCTTTACCCAGTTAGGGGAACATGCGTGCCCGCAAGCGAGTTGGAAGGAGCATACAACAGCATCTACGGGGAAAGGGCGCCAGGACCCTTCTGACGGGATGCTTGCGGTGATGCTTTGTGGGTTTGAAGGGGTGAGTCATGTGCCGGCGTGAAACATTGCAATTCGGAGCCTTCCTTTTCGCTGTAGCCCTGAATAGTTTTGCCCAGAATGCGGCTGCAATCAAGGATTTTGGCAGCCAAAAGGGCAAACCCATTGACAAAGGCTTTGTGTTTTGGAATTACCAATATATTGAAGCACCTTACGTTGTTGATAGGCGTGGGCTGGATATCTACATCAACGGCATGTGCGTTATGCCTGGACCAATGTGGCCGCACGACCAGTATATTGTCAAAGATGACCCTGGTGACTTGCCAGCCGGCTGCACGCTTTGGAACGATCCAGGTCGTTATCTGGGCAAAAAGTGGGGCTACCTATCCGGCAAGTATGACGAAGGCCAGGCACGCCGCATGATGGTCGAGGTCTACAAGAGGTGTCCTGACGTTAAGGAAGCAGTGCTAAAGGACGAGGATGTTAGAATCACGGAGCAGAATGGCCAGGAACACACACGCCACCTCGGAACCTCGACGCTTCGGCTTCCCGGCAAGGACCAACTTCTGGAGGGAGCAACGGGCGAGGCGAAGTTATACGAAAACACGCTTAAGGGAAACGGGCTGGTGTGGAGGGGTGATGGAATCCCGCAAGTTTACCTGGCAACAGATAAAACCCGGCAGTTGCTTGAATTGATCCTCTCCAAGGCATCTGTGGAGGATAAGGTCAAACATGCGGAAGGACTGCAACTGGTCATCATACCGGAAGTGCGAAAGCTCGTTTCAGAGTGCGTGCCCAGCGCTCAGTTGCGGAAAAGGTTCGAGGCGCTGGAGGGCGGGAATTCTGAGGAAGAGGAGGATGATAGGCCAGACTGGATCGCGCAGGCGCAAGAGAAGTCCCGGCAGATTGCCCAACAAGCAGAAGAAGCAGAAACGACCGCAGGCGCGCCGGCGGACGGCCTGCTCTTGAGTGCTACTCCCACTAAGAACCCACGCATCTATCTGTGGCTGAGCGTTGGTTCGGCGCTTCTTGGTCTGCTCTTCTTCATCCTCGGCTGGCGATTTCGCAGTAGGTGATTCCGGTAAACGCGCGGCCCGATGCCGGTGACAAGGGCTTCTGCTGGGTGCGCGTGAATGGCGCGAAATCGGCGGGCGTGGAGGACTTGACCATTCTGCATCCGGCCAAGCGCGGGAACGCCAAGGACAGCATCAGCATCAGCATCGTAGGCTGCCAGGACTGCTGGCTGGACGGCTGCCGCGTGCTGGGCTGCGAATACCAGCCGATCAGCGTGGTAGGCTCGCCACACATAACCGTGCGCGGCAACCTGGTGGCCGGCTCAGTGAAGGGCGCCTCTATCATGGCGCAGTCATACATGCTGGGCGGCAACCAGTATGTGCTCATCTGCGACGAGACCATCCTGGACACGCACGAAATCCTGCCTATGGGCAACAAGCACTGCGTGATGTTCAACTGCTTTCTTGGACCCGGTGTTTCCATGGCAACTTGCGATTTCAAGGAGTTCCTCTTCGAGCGCGTGGAAACTCCCGTGCTGGGAAGAAGGAAAGACATCCCGGAGCCTCCGGTGGCTTCAAAGTTCGGGACGCTCTATCCCGTCACGGGCAAGGGGCTTTCCACGGCAGAGCTGACGGCCCGGTGCGCGGACCTGGGAGTCGAGCCGGGGCCGGGACAGTTCTAGCCGGGGTTCCTCACCGCAGAGGACGCGGAGGACGCAGAGGACAACAAGGATGAAGGCGGAATGAGGAAGGATGAATAAAAGGTAAATAGAAGGGACAGACCATATCGAATTCAGCGGAACTACGATCTACGAATGCGGGGCGATCCAGAGGATCGCCCCACAATTACCTGCGCTTCTTCAGCTCCGCCAGGCCTGCAGCATGCGCGCATAGTTCCCGCGCTCAAAGGCGCTCGGGTCAGGACAGCGCTGCAAACTCATGCTGCCCAACATCTGCTGCACGGAGTCGTAATGGTGCTCTTCCATCCATTGCACCAGACCGTCGCGCATCTCGCGGAGATACAGCGGGCCTTTCTGCAAGAGGACGGAAACCGTCTGCACCGCGTGCGCGCCGCTCATGATGGCTTTCACGGCGTCAAGCGGCGCGTGGACGCCCCCGCTCGCAGCCAATGAAGCCTTGACGTGACCCGAAAGGATCGCCAGCCAGCGCAGGCGCAAGGGCAGTTCCGAGGCGTGAGTCAACTGGATCATGGGCGCGAATTCCAGCAGCTCCGCGTCAATCTCCGGCTGGTACACACGGTTGAAGAGGATGAGGCCGTCCGCGCCGGCTTCATCCAGCCGCGCCGCCATGTTGACCATGGATGAGTAGAAGGGCAGCAACTTGACGGCGATGGGGATCTTCACGGACTGCGCCACTGTCTTGACGATATCGAGCATGCGCTGCTCAACATCCAGCCCTGTCTCCTTGATGTCGGTGGCCATGTGATAGACATTAAGCTCCAAGGCCGTGGCGCCGGCGTCCTCGATGAGCTTGGCGTGTTTGAGCCAGCCCTCGTTGGTGGTGCCGTTCAAAGAGGCGATGACCGGTATCTTGACCGCCTGCCTGATCTTCCGGATGTGCTCCAGGTACGGTTCCGGTCCCAGGGAGAACTCTTGCGCCAGGGGAAAATACGCCGGGGCCTCCGGGTTCATCTCGGCGGCGGCCTCAATGTCACGCAAGGTCCCCTGCGCCTCCCGCTCGATCTGTTCCTGGAACAAGGAGTGCAGGACAATCGCCGGGGCGCCCGCATCCTCCAAGCGCCTCACCGTGTCCAGATCATCCGCCAGCGGCGATGAGCCGGGCATGATAGGGTGCTGCAGTTTCAGTCCGAGATAGGTTGTCGAAAGATCCACGCTTACTCCCTCCTTGAAAGGCTGAAGGCTGAAGGCTGAACCTCAACTGTGCTCCCTGTGCCGGCGCCGCAGGTTCATCCTTGCGCCTTCATCCTTCATCCTTCATCTATGCTCCCTGTGCCGGCGCCGCCGGTTTGGGCGGTTCCTTCGCCGTGGTCAGCTTGGCCAGTTGCTCGTAAATGGCGAAACGCATGGTGATGTCCGCTTGAGACGCGTGCAGCAGCGCCTTGGTCCGTTCCGGATTGATCTTCTCCAACATGCGGTAGCGCGTCTCGTTGTAGATGTACTTCGACAGCTCGATCTTGGGCGCGCCCGAGTCCAGCTTGAGCGGCGGCTCGGCCGTCCCGATGCGCCGCGGGTCGAAACGGTACAGCGGCCAGTGGCCGCACTGCACCGCCAGCTTCTGCTGCTCGAAGCCGTTGATCAGGTCATAGCCGTGCGCGATGCAGGGGCTGTAGGCGATCACCATCGCTGGGCCGGGGAAGGAATCCGCTTCCTGGAAGGCCCGGACCACGTGGGCATCGTTGGCGCCCAGAGCCACGTGCGCCACGTAGGCGCCGCCGTAGGTCATGGCCATCAACCCGATGTCCTTCTTGGGCGTGCTCTTGCCCGCCATGGCGAACTTGGCAGACGCGCCCATGGGCGTGGCCTTGGAGGACTGGCCGCCGGTGTTCGAGTAGACCTCGGTGTCCAGCACCAGCAGGTTGACGTCGCGAACCTGCGCCAGGACATGGTCCAGGCCCCCGAAGCCGATATCGTAGGCCCAGCCGTCGCCGCCCAGACACCAGACGCTCTTCTTCACCAGGTAATCCGCAATGTCGTTCAACCGCTTGGCTTCAGGCGCTGCTATGCCGGCCAGTTTCTTGCGCAGTTCGGCCACGCGCTGCCGTTGCGCGGCGATGCCGGACTCGCCGCTCTGATCGGCCTTGAGGATCTCATCCACCAGGGGCTCGCCAATCTGCCCGGCCAGCCGTTTGCACAATTCGCCGGCGTATTCCTGCAGTTTATCCACGGTCAGCCGCATGCCGAAGCCGAACTCGGCGTTGTCCTCGAAGAGCGAGTTGGCCCAGGCCGGTCCGCGGCCGTCTTTGTTGGTGGTGTAGGGAGTAGTGGGCAGGTTGCCGCCGTAGATCGAGGAACACCCCGTGGCGTTGCCGATCAACAAGCGATCGCCGAAGAGCTGCGAAAGCAGCTTGACGTAAGGAGTTTCGCCGCAGCCCGCGCAGGCGCCGCAGAACTCAAACAGAGGCTGGAACAACTGGCTGCCGCGCACGTCCACCTTGATCTTGCTGCGATCGGCATCCGGCAAGCTCAGGAAGAAGTCCCAATTGGCGCGTTCTTGCTCACGCAGCGGCAGTTGCGGGGCCATGTTCAGGGCCCTGCGCTTGGGGTTGGTCTTGTCCTTGGCGGGGCAGGCCGAGGAGCACAGGCCGCAGCCCGTGCAGTCTTCCGGCGCCACCTGGATGGTGTACTTCCAGCCCTTGTACTCCGCCATCTTTGCATCCGCGCTCTTGAACGCGGGCGGCGCGCTCTTCAGCGCTTCGGCCTGGTAAACCTTCGGCCGCACGGTGGCATGCGGGCAGGAGATGGCGCACTTATTGCACTGGATGCACAGGCCCGGTTCCCAGACGGGGATGTCCTGGGCGACATTGCGTTTCTCCCATTTTGTGGTTCCCACGGGCCAGGTGCCGTCCGGATCGAAGGCGCTCACCGGCAGCTTATCGCCATCGCCCTTCATAATCACCGCAGTGACCCGCTTGACGAAGTCGGGGGCCTGGTCCGAGACTATCGGCGGCAGCAGCAGGCTAGCGTCCGCCTGGCTGGGGAGCGCGACTTCAAACAGGTGCGCCAGGGTGTGGTCCACGGCCGCGAAGTTCTTCTGCACCACTTCGTCGCCCTTCTTGCCATAGGTCTTCTTGATGGACTTCTTGATCTGCTCAATCGCCTCTTCCCGAGGCAGGACGCCGGAGATGGCGAAGAAACAAGTTTGCATGATGGTGTTGATGCGCACACCCATGCCGGTGTCGCGCGCGACCTTGTAGGCGTCAATCACGTACAGCTTCAGCTTCTTGCGGATGAACGCCGCCTGCACCTCGCGCGGCAAGTGCCCCCAGACCTCCTCCTTGGAATAGGGCGAATTCAGCAGCACGGTGCCGCCGGGCGCGGCGTAGCCGAGCACATCGCATTTCTCCAGGAAATTGAACTGGTGGCAGGCCACGAACTGGGCCTTGGTGATGAGGTCCTCGGAGCGGATTTCGCGCGGGCCGAAGCGCAGATGCGAGATGGTGATCGCCCCGGACTTCTTGGAGTCGTAGACGAAGTAGCCCTGTCCGAAGTTCTCCGTTTCCTCGCTGATGATCTTGATCGAGTTCTTGTTGGCGCCGACGGTCCCGTCCGCGCCCAACCCGAAGAACACGGCGCGCTTAACGTCCGCGCCTTCAATGTCAAACTCCGGATCCACCGCCAGGGACAGGTGCGTCACGTCGTCATTGATCCCGACGGTGAAATGGGTCCGCGGCTTTTCCTTGGCCAGTTCATCGAAGACCGCCTTGACGCAGGCGGGAGTGAACTCCTTGCTGGCCAGTCCATACCGCCCGGCAAGCACGCGCGCCGCCCCAGCCCCGTCCAAGAGGCCTTGTGAGCGCGCCTCGCTGAGCGACGTCACGATGTCCATATATAGAGGTTCCCCGATGGCGCCCGGCTCCTTGGTGCGGTCCAGCACCGCGATGGCTTTGACCGTCTTGGGCAAGGCGGCGGCGAAGGCCTTCAGGTCCCAAGGCCGGAATAGCCGCACCGCGATCATGCCGACCTTCTCGCCTTTTTTCACCAGGTATTCAACCGTTTCCTCGGCTGTCTGGGCCGCGGAACCCATCAGCACGACGACGCGTTCCGCCTGCGGGTGGCCCAGGTACTCGAAGAGCTTGTAGGCCCGGCCGGTCAGTCTGGCGAACTCGTCCATCACCTGTTGCACGATCCCCGGCGCGGCCAGGTAGAACTTGTTGCAGGCCTCGCGCGCCTGGAAGAAGACGTCCGGGTTCTGCGCGGTGCCCCGGAGCACCGGGTGGTCAGGGGACAAGGCCCGCGCGCGGTGCGCGGAGACGAGCTGGTCTGGGATCAGCGCCCGCAGCTCGTCATCGGTCAGTTCCTTGATCTTAGTCACTTCGTGGCTGGTGCGGAAGCCGTCGAAGAAGTGCAGGAACGGGACGCGCGCGCGCAAAGTGGCGGCGTGGGAGATGAGCGCGAAGTCATGCGCCTGCTGCACCGAGTCGGAGCAGAGCATGGCGAAGCCGATCTGCCGGCAGGCCATGACGTCCGAATGATCGCCGAAGATCGAAAGGGCGTGAGTGGCCAGGGTGCGCGCCGAGACGTGCATGGCGAAGGGCGTAAGCTCGCCGGCGATCTTGTACATGTTCGGGATCATCAGCAGCAAGCCCTGCGAACAGGTGAAAGTCGTGCATAACGACCCCGCCTGCAACGCGCCGTGGATGGCGCCGGCCGCGCCGGCCTCGGATTGCATCTCGCACACCAGGGGGATAGTGCCCCAGATATTCTTGCGGTTCTGAGCGGACCACTCGTCGGAGAACTCACCCATGGGCGAGGATGGAGTTATCGGGTAAATGGCAATGACCTCGCTCACGCGGTGCGCCACCGAGGCGACTGCTTCATTGCCGTCCACTGTCATCGTGCGTGCCTGTGCCATCCCGGATCTCCTGTGCGTCTGTTGGGAGTCAAATCACCAAGCTGAAGCCCAAAACAACATCCCGTTGCCGTGATCCCAAGTCCCGGCATTGCCGGTCCAGCCACTCTACACATGTTAGAGGTGCGGCCTGTTGCAATGGTCCTTTTTTATCACTAAGGGTCATGTGCGGCAAGGGATTCCAGGGCAAAAAGGCGGGTGGCAGCGCATTTTGGATTCTGGATTTTGGATTCTTCGTGGCGCGTGACTGTGGAACCACAGATGGACACAGAGGGACGGAAATGGACACGAAGTTGCGTTGCGTTGGTTGCGTTTCCCTAACAAAGGGTTAAGGAGGTCCGGCAAGCACTAACCGGAAACCGTAGTGGTCGCCCCGGTAGTCCGGCGCGATGATGTGACGATACGCAGAGCGGCACCATCTCGGAGAGCTGCCCCAGGACCCGCCCCGCAAAACACGGGCTTCCCCGTCTGCCCGGCCTTTCGGGTCGGTCACCGGGCCGGGTGGGTATTCCCCGCACCAGTCTTCGCACCACTCCCCCACGTTGCCGAGCATATCATGGAGACCAAAGGCATTCGGTTCCTTTTGCCCGACGGGATGGGTCGTGTGGCCACTGTTCGCCGAGTACCATGCAGCGCGCCCAAAGTCCGCCTCAGCATCGCCTGTGTAGTACATCATCGTTGTTCCGGCTCGACAGGCAAACTCCCATTCCGCCTCGGTGGGCAAGCGCACAGTCTGGCCGGTCTTCGCGCTGACCTTCTTGCAGAAGTCTTGTGCGTCATCCCGTGACACCGTTTCGACTGGCAGACTCGCGCCCTTGAAGTTGCTGGGGTTCGCGCCCATGACCTGCATGTACTGCTCCTGCGTTACCTCGAATTTGCCGAGATAGAAAGCCTTGGTCAGGGTGACCGCGTGTGCGGGCCACTCGCCCGGTTCGACGGTCAGTTTTGCCTGCACAGCCCGCCAGTAGCGAAAACCGCCATGTTCTGCCACGCCCAAGATAAGGACGACCACAATCAGCCAAAGCAGAGAGAACTGCGGTCTGCGATGCTGGCGAACGGCGCGTATCAGGATTTGCCTCACCATGACCAATACGACCAGGCCAGCGATTCCCAAGATGGTGGCGCCTATCCAGGGCGGCTCCGGTTCCGGCGTGCCCATGATGAATTTCCCCGCGGGAATCAGGACCAGCTCAAGTCCCGAAGCTTCGGGATTGCCCAAGTCGAGTGTCTTCGTCTCCGGCAGATTCACGCGGCGGGCGTACTGGGCGACGGTCTCCTGGCCGTCCCAGAGGGGATAAGCCACGGGCGGGACGCCCGTGGTACCCTTCTGAGCCGCGACCGTCAGGGAGTGGTCCGCTTGCTCACGCGCGCGGCTCGGTTCCTCGGCGGACGAGGCGTCCGCCGCTCCTATTGACGCGGCAAGCAGGTAGAGGCACGCAACCAAGAAGGGGAAGCGGGAAGGTTTCATTGCGGCCACGATTATAGGCGCGCGGGGCAAAGAGGAAAGGGACGCAAAGGACGAAAGGGACCTAAACGACGAAAGGGGTGAAGAGGTAAAGGGCTTTGAGCGCGAGGCGAAGATGGGGAACGATTACGTTAAAAGCTTCTGCCGCAGATAGGCGAAGGTGCGCCGGCAGGCCTCTGCGGGGTTCTCATCGCAGGTGTACAGTTCCCAGGTCAGAGGGCCGGAATAGCGGATGGCGTCGAGTTGGCGGAAAATGGCGTCGAAGTCCAGGTCGCCTTCTCCGGGGACGCGATGGTAATGCTTGTGGGCGCGAATGTCCTCAAGATGCAGATTGAAGATGTGGCCCTTCAGCTCACGGATCGCGTGGCAGGGGTCCTCGCCTGAAACGTCCACGTGGCCCAGATCCAGGTTCGCTCCAAGCCAGGGCGATTTGAGCTTCCCCAAGAGGGCCTTCAACTCGGAGGTCCTCTCGATCAAGAGCGCCGGTTCGTACTCCAGGGACAAGCGCTGCTGCAAACGTGCGGCTTCGTCAAGCAGCCGCAGCAGGCCGTCTTCAAGGAACTTCTGCGCCTTTTCGGGGGGGACGCCGTTGAGGGCTTTGCCGGAAGTGATGGAGACGTTCTGGGCGCCGAGATGGTGGCCGAGACGCAAGGCCTTCTTCGTATAGGCGATGCGCCATTCACGCAGTTCGCGGCTGCGCGAGACCAGGGAGGGTTCGAAGAAAGGCTCCGGGGGCGCATCGGACCAGAACCCGAAGGCGCAGTTGGCGTTGATATTGGAGACGAAGAGGTCCAGCTTTTCGAGCTGCTTCTGCAAAGTAGAGACATCACGGGGTGTGAAGCTGTCCAGCCAGGCGTGGGGCTTGTCGGCCAGAATCTCGACGCCTTTGAAGCCCACCCGCGCGATGCTTTCAAGAGCAGCCTTCAGCGGATGGCGGCTGTAGGCATTCGTGGAAAAGGCAAAGCGCTGCAACTCCACTGCTCAGGCCTCCGCGCGTGCAAAGGGCGCCGCCCCGATAGAATTACTCGGTTGCATGTATCGGCAGGGAAAGGGGCCGGGATGAGGAAAAGAGTGAATGGTGGATGGTGAATGGTGGATGGCAGGTGATCGGGTGATCGGGTGATCGGGTGATCGGGAGTTCGGGTGATCGGGTGATCGGGTGATCGGGTGATCAGGTCAAGTAACAACTATGTTGTTGCCGTTACTTCTCCCGATGGCTCGATCACCCGATGGCCCGATCCAAGGCTGCGTGAGGCTATCTCCCGCCCTTCTCGAGGGTCTCCAGGACCGTCTTGGCGATGAGTTCATGGCCGGGCGGGCCCATGTGGACTTTGTCGAAGCCGTAGAGGCGCTCCTTGTTCTCCTTGCCGGCTTCGTGGAAGGCCGCATAGATGTCGGCCAGGCCCGCGTTCTTCTCGGCGGCGGCCTTGCGGCAGGCCTCGGCCAATCCGGCCAGGGAGTCCCATTTGGGAACAGCAGGGCAGGTGGTGATGATCAGGACGTCGGCCTTGCCTTTGGTGGCGCGGCGAATGCGGTCCACGGCGTCTTTCTGCGCCTCGAAAAACATGTCGCCCGTCATCTTGGAGTCATCATCGTTGAAACCGTAGCAGACGGTGACCAGGTCCGGCTCGGGGGCCTCCTTCAGCCAGCGCGGGATTATTGCCAGGCCCTGGCGCAGGCAGGAGCCGCCCACGGAGGCGTTCACGATGTTGGCCTCAACGCCGTACTTTTCCTTCAGCGCGTTCTTCAGCACGCCGGGCCAGTTGACCCCCTTGTTGGACCAGTGAGCATAGTCGGAGAGCGAATCGCCCATGGTGACGATGGTGACGGGCTGCTTGGCCTTCAGCTTTTCCAGCACGCGGGCCAGGGGCGCACCAGCCGGCTTGTACCCATTGGCATCGAGTTCAATGGTGGGCTCAAGGCGGATGTCATCAATGGCATAGGAGTGAGCGGCGTAATCCTTCCAGAAGAACCATTTGCCGAACCAGATGGGTCCGAGCTTGGAGGGCGCGTTGCCGTTCTTGTGGTCAAGCAGCTTGGCGTTGGGGTGAGGCAGCGCGGGCACGAGGTCGCGCCAGGCCACGGTGATCTTCTTCCAGTCGGTGCTGTCTATGGGGAAGGCATAGGTGTAGCGCAGAGCATAGTCCTCATTCCAGACGAACTGCAGGCCGCCGAGGTGGTTGGAGCCGTCGCCTTTCACCCAGAAGGAGAAGCCGGCCGCGGAATCCCATTCGGGTTTGCCCCGCGACTTGCCGATGAACCAGACGCCACTGCACTGCTCGTCGAATGCGAACTTGAGGGCTTTGCCAACCTTGCCATCAACGAGCTCAAGCTTGCCTTTCTCCTTGGGCGGCACGAAGGACTCGGCGTCCATGGAGTCAATGAGCAGGCCTTCGGCGCAGAAGGCGGCTTGAGCGAGAAGCAACAGGGCAACGGAAACAAAACGCGAGCGCATGGCGAGGCTCTCCTTGATGCACGCAGCATAGCACGAATCCAATCATGTCACAGGCAAAAGCGAGTCCATGCGCAAAACCGCAGGGCCAGATACGCGGGGGCCACGGTTGACTCCCGTTCAAAAATGCGCTATTGTACATAAGGACATTTTGGCAAATCAGGAGAGGCACCAGCATGACGCACCTAACAGCCACGGAAGCGCGCAGGAGTTTCTCCGAGACCCTGAACAACGTTCGCTATAACAAGGAACGTGTTGTGCTGCATCGGAACGGCAAAGACTTTGCCGCCATTCTGCCCGTCGAGGACCTGGAATTGTTAGAAGCCCTCGAGGATCGGGAAGACGCCAAGATACTGAAAAGAGCCATAGCCGCTGCCACACGCAAAGGTGAGAAACCGATTCCATTGGATGAGGCCAGGAAACGCTTGGGTCTGTGAGAGATGGCCTATCTGGTTGGCATACAGCCTTCGGCGCTGAAGGGAATGGCGCGTCTTCCGCGCCACATCCAGGAGCGGCTGATGGAGAAACTGCAAGCGCTGGGCGCCAACCCGCGCCCGCCCGGCTGCAAGGCGCTCCGTGGGACGTATTCCGGCTACCGAATCCGCGTGGGTGCTTATCGCGCACTTTATACCGTGGACGACGACCGAGGCATTGTCACGGTCTATGAGGTGGTCCACCGCAAGGACGTTTGCCGGTGAAAAGAAGAAACGGACTTTATGCGAATGGCAGAGGCAGTCCGGACGTCTTAATGTATGCTTAGGTTTCTCACAAAGGGAAGAGATACCAGTGATTGGCCTTGCGCTTCGCATAATCCTGCATCAGCCCCTGCGCTATGGGGTGGCTCTGCTGGGCATCTCCGTGGCCGCCGGCCTGGCCTTCATCCAGTGGGGCCTCTACACCGGCTTCAAGGAGAACGCCTCGATAGTAGTTGACAACACGGACGGGGATATCTGGGTGTGCGCGCAGTTCCAGAACAACTTCGACTTTCCGAAAGTCCTGGATTCACGGGTGCCGGACATCGTCCGTTCAACGCGCGGGGTCAAAGCCGCACATCCCATGCTGATTGACTTCTCCCAATGGAAGCTCAAAGTCGGCGCGGAAAAGACCGTGCAGGTGATGGGCTACGATGTCGAGCAGGGAGTCGGGCGTCCCTGGCGCATGTTGCAGGGCTTCCCGGAGGAACTGAGCCAACCCGGGGCGGTGACAGTGGACACGACCGGCAGCCGGGTGCTCGACGGCGCGGACATGGGCACAACTGCCGAGATCGGCGGGGTCCAGGCGCGGGTGGTGGGGATCACGGATGGCATCCGCTCGTTCCAGGGCAACCCGATGATCTTCACGGACATCCAGAACGCGCGCTCCTTCGGGCATTTCAGGCACGACGCGAGCCATTACATCATCGTGGAGCTGGAACCAACAGCCGACCGCAAAGCGGTGCTGAGCAGCTTGCGGGACACAGGCAAGGATGAGTACTTCGAGGCCTATACGAAGGCCGAGTTCTCCCGGAAGGCGCAGGACTACTGGCTCAATTCGACCGGGGCCGGGCCCGCCTTGGCCATGGCGGCGCTGATGGGCCTGATCGTGGGCGTGGCCGTGGCCGGACAGGTATTGTACACCTCTACCTTGGAACATTTGAAGGAATACGGTACACTCAAAGCCATCGGGGCGTCCAATATGGCGGTGTCGAGCGCGATCGTAGCGCAGGCGCTGGTCGGGGCGCTGCCGGCGCACCTGATTGCCGGGGGCTTGCTGCTGATTGCGCAACGCTACATTGGAGGCAAGGGGATCCACCTTTCGCTGGATTTCCCCACGTACTGCCTGCTGGGGCTGGGGACGATCGGCGTATGCGTAGCAGCCTCAATGCTCTCAGTGTGGCGGGTGCTGAGGGTGGAACCGGCGGAAGTGTTTAAGGGCTGAATATGATAAAGATGCTGGTGTGCATCTTACTGTTGCTGCTTGCCGCAGCCGCAGCGGCAGTGATCTACCTGGGCACGACGGCGGCCGGGCCCGGCGATACCTGTGTGGCCACAGTAGGCAAGGTGCGGAGGTCGCTCTACGGCGCCGGGCGCGTGGAAGGCCTGCCGGAAACGACCCTGCGTTTCCCGTTCCCCGGGTATCTGGATAAGGTCCCCGTCAAAGAGGGCCAGGAAGTAGTTCTAAACGACACGCTGGCGGAGATGAACCCCTCCGAGGTGGAGAAGCAGGTCAAACAGGCCGAGGCGGCACTGGAAGAAGCACAGGCGGAACTGGATCTGGCGAAAGCACCTCCGGCGGCGGAAGTCGTCCACAAGGCAGAGGAGAAGTACGAACAGGCCAAAGGGGCGGTTAAGGTAGCAGAACTGAAGTTGGAGGTGTTGGAGCACCCACCCGCACCCCTGCCGGCGAAGGACTGGGAGTTGGCGGAAGCGGAGCGCACTATCAAGGACGCTCAAAGCCAACTGGACCTGGCGCAGATAGAGCTGAAGAAGCTCAAGGAAGGGCCGAATCCAGACGACGTGGAGGTGGCCAAGAGAAAATATGAAGCGGCGGGGGGTGAGCGCGACATCGCAAAGAAAAGCCTGGACTCGTTCAAGACCGGCACGTCAGTGCCCCCGATCTTTCCCTTCACCTCTGCCGGGCCCAAGCCGACAAAGGCCGACTTGGAAGCAGCCCTTGCGCGTGCCGAACAGGCAGTGGAAGTGGCCAACGCGGAATATGACAAGGTCAAACGCGGGCCCAAGCCAGACGACATCAAGGTCCAGGAACTGAAGGTGGAGATGGCCAAGAATGCAGTGGAAGGCGCCACGGCCAAGAAGGCGCGCCTGGAAAAGCCCGATCCTCCCGCGCCGGCGCCGGCGAATGAGGTCAAGCAGGCCAGATTGGCGTTGGAGCAGGCGCAGGATGGCGAGAAGTTCGCCAAGACGGCGCTGGAAGACGCGAAGCGCGGCTCGGACCCGAACAAGATCCGCGCGGCGGAAGCAGCGCGCAAGAGACGAGAGGCCGAACTGTCAACGCTGAAGCTGCGCAAAGAAGCGCTTACGCTGCGGGCACCCTTCGACGGGCAGGTGACGAAGAAGTTCGAGGAGGCCGGGGCAACCGTGGAGGCCTTCCGGCCCATCATCTCGCTGGCCGACTTCAGCCACAAGCGCGTGCGGGCTGAATACGACGTGGGGCGCATGCCGGACCTGAAGGCGGGCGCGCCCGTGATAGTCAGCAGCCGCGCCTTCAACAAGGAGACGCTGGAAGGAAAGGTGCAGGAACTGGGCCGCATCGGCGCGCGCAGGGTCACGGTGGATGACCCCGCGGCGCCCAGAGGCGGCGAGATCGTGGAGGTGCTGATAGCCATCGAGGAACCCAAGTCCGAGAGCAAGAAGAAGCTGTACAACGAAGTGCTGAAAATCGGCCTGCCAGTGGACACGGAAGTAGTGCTGGAAGAGCGGCAGAATGTGCTCGTAGTGCCGAGAAGCTACGTCGCCCAGGAGAACGGGAAGGAATACGTGCTGATCCTGGAGCGGGACAAGATCTCGGGCAAGACCGAAGCGCCCAGACAGCGCTTCGTCAAGTGCGGGCTGCGGGACGAGCACTTCGTAGAGATTATTGAAGGGCTGAACGACGGCGACACGATTATGAAGCCCAAAGCCTCTAACGAACGCTAGAGCAGTTCACGATTGGGTGTATCCTCGCGCATTCGTGGCACGGGCATCTTGCCCGTGTCCACGGCCTGGAAGGCCGTGCCACAAGGTCACAGCCATTCGTGAAGTGCTCTAAACGAATTTTCGATTCGCACTTCACCACAGAGACACAGAGGCACAGAGAGGAATGAAGGGGTGAAGAGGTGAACGGGTGAACAGGCGTCGCACTATCACCTCTTCACCTCTTCACCTGCTCACCTGTTCAAGCCCTCACTCTGCGTCTCTGTGTCTCTGTGGTGAACAAGCCGGATCTAATAAAACGGGCCAGGTGCCCGCGAAGACACCCGGCCCGCTCCAACCAACGTCAGATCGAAAATCTAAAATCTAGAATCCGTTAGTAGTCCTCTGGTCCCGGTCCTGGAGCCGGCTCTCTCTTCTTCGGGATCTCCGAGATCGCCGCGTCGGTGGTCAGCAGCAGCGCAGCCACGCTGGAGGCGTTCTGCAACGCCGATTTAACGACCTTGGCGGGATCGAAGACACCGTCCTTCATCATGTCCACGTACTCCTCGCTCAGCGCGTTGAAGCCGAAGTTACCTTTGGCCTCGCGAATCTTCTGGACCACGACCGCCCCTTCCCACCCGGCGTTCTCGGCGATCTGGCGGGTCGGGGCTTCGAGCGCGCGGCGGATGATGTCCACGCCGATGGCCTCGTCGCCCTTGAGCTTGAGGCCGTCGAGCACTTCGCTGGCGCGGATGAGCGCCACGCCTCCGCCTGGCAAGATGCCTTCCTCACTGGCCGCGCGGGCCGCATTGAGCGCGTCCTCGACGCGCATCTTGCGTTCCTTCATCTCGGTCTCGGTCGCCGCGCCGACGCGGATCTGCGCCACGCCGCCGGCCAGCTTGGCCAGGCGTTCCTGGAGCTTCTCCTTGTCGTAATCGCTGGTGGTGATCTCGATTTCCTTCTTGATCTGCGCGATACGGCCCTGGATGTCCGCGGTCTTGCCGCCGCCTTCGACCAGCGTGCAGTTGTCCTTGTCAATCTCCGCTTTCTTCACGCGGCCCAGGTCTTCGAGCTTGATCGAATCCAAGGAGATACCGAGGTCCTCGGTGATGGCCTTGCCGCCAGTGAGCATGGCGATGTCCTGCAACAGGGCTTTGCGGCGGTCGCCGTAGCCGGGGGCCTTGACGCAGCAGCAGGGCAAGGTGCCACGCAGCTTGTTGACCACCAGGGTGGCCAGCGCCTCGCCCTCAATCTCCTCGGCGATGATCAGCAGCGGCTTGCCGCCCTGCGCGATCTTCTCCAGCAGCGGGACGATGTCCTTGACGGAGCTGAGTTTCTTCTCGTAGATGAAGACGTAGGCGTTTTCGAGGATGCACTTCATCTCGTTGACGCTGGTCACGAAGTGCGGAGAGAGGTAGCCGCGGTCGAACTGCATGCCTTCCACGAGGTTGACATCGGTGGTGATGGACTTGCCTTCCTCCACCGTAATGCAGCCGTCCTTGCCGACCTTTTCAAAGGCTGTGGCGACCTTGTCGCCGATTTCCTGGTCGTTGTTGGCGGCAATCGCGGCCACGGCCGCAATGTCTTTCTTGCCGGAAATGGGCGTGGACATCTTGACCAGCCGCTCCACGATCGCCTGCACCGCCTTGTCAATGCCCCGCTTGATGGCGGTGGCGCTGGCGCCGGCGGTGACGTTCTTGAGGCCCTCGTCAAAGATGGCTTCGGCCAGGACCACGCTGGTGGTGGTGCCGTCGCCGGCCACGTCGTTGGTCTTGCTGGCGACCTCCCGGACCAACTGCGCGCCCATGTTGGCAAACTTGTCTTCCAGCTCGATCTCCTTCGAGACCGCCACGCCGTCGTTGGCGACGGTGGGGGAACCAAAGGACTTCTCCAGGATCACACAACGGCCGCGCGGGCCGAGGGTGACTTTGACGGCGCGCGCCAGCGTCTTGATGCCCTGCCGCAGCCCTTCGCGGGCTTCCTGGTCAAAAATGATCTTCTTTGCTGACATCTTTTCGTTCTCCTATTCTTTCAACTCCGCCATGCGAGCCTTTGCTTCACCGGGTTTGAGCGCCCGATCAGCTCTTAACCACCGCCAGCACGTCTTCCTCCGGCATCAACAGGTACTCCTCGCCGTCAATCTTGATCTCCGTGCCGGCGTAGGAGGCAAATAGAACGCGGTCGCCTTTCTTGACCTGGAAAGTGTTGCGAGTGCCGTCATCCAGCAGCTTGCCGGAACCCAAGGCAATGACTTTGCCTTCCTTGGGCTTTTCCTTGGCAGTGTCCGGGAGAACGATGCCTCCCGCAGTCTTCTCTTCCGCCTGCAAACGGCGCACAAGTATCTTGTCTGCCAGCGGGGTGACGTTCGTGGGCATGATTCACAGCCTCCTTGTAACCTAACGAAGCCCCCTTCTCAGGGGGCGCGAATCCTGTAGTTGGAGGGAAGAAGCAAGCCAAGGGCCAGCGCACATGCCGCGCATTAACTTCATACTGTACAAAGGTTTATAAATGGAGAGGCGTTGTCGGCAGCAGCCGGACCAAGCGAATCAAGTCAGACTGACCCACACTTGGCCCTTGCTATCCGTCATAACGGCTCACGAGAAGGGCGGGCAAAGCCTTCGTAGCAATCCGTCGTGCTTTTTCGTGCGCCAAGGATTGCCACATGGTGCAGAATTGCTCGTTCAGGCAACGGAACGGTGTATTCTCCAGGTACGCGGTCACCTCGGCTCACGTGATGCTTGGCTGCGGCGCGGGAAAAGCGCACTCGGGAGAAGCGCGATGATGAAACGAATGCGGACATACTGGCTGTGCTTGGCGGCGGTCTGCGCCGCGAGCATCGCAGCCAGCTCCGGAGACGTGGACACGACGAAGAAAGTGAAGGTGTTCATCCTGGCCTGGCAGTCCAATATGGAAGGCAAGGCCAAAATGGAGCTGTTTAACTACCAGATCAACGCACCAGAAACGAAGGAGTTCTTCAAGCACCTGCACAAGGACGGGAAGTACATCGAGCGCGAGGATGTGTGGATCAACTTTCTGGAGCGACGCGGGAAGCTGAGCGTCGGCTTCGGGTCACCGAACTGCATCGGTCCCGAGCTGGAGTTCGGCAACGCGGTCGGCGATTATTTTGGCGAACAAGTCCTGCTGATCAAGACCGCCTGGGGAGGAAGAAGCCTGGGGCGGGATTTTCGGCCGCCCAGTTCGGGATTGCCCAGCGAGGAGAGGTTGGCTAAGAAGCTCGAAGAGACCAATAAGAATATCCGCGCGCGCAACGAGAAGGAGAAGAACCCGGACAGAAAGCGCCCCGAGGCAAGCATGGAGGAGATCAAGAGCGCGTACGGCAAGTCCTATCGCGAGATGATGACCGAGATCCAGACGGTGCTGAAGGAACTGCCAGCGCGCTTTCCGGATTACAGGGGCCAGGGATATGAGATTGCCGGGTTCGTCTGGTTCCACGGCTGGAACGACATGCTTGAGCCGGACATGGCAAAGGAATATGCCGAGAATCTGGCGAACCTGATACGGGATGTGCGAAAGGAACTCGGTGTCCCCAACCTGCCCGTTGTGGTAGGCCAGATGGGGCAAGAAGGTCCGGAGGCCAGCGGCGCCATCACTGTGATCAAAGCAGCGCAAGCGTCCGTGGAGACCCTTCCGGAATTCAAGGGCAATGTGAAGGCCGTGAAGACGGATGTCTTCTGGGACAAGAAGGCTGCCGCGCTAGTCGCTAAGTGGCGCGAGAACATTGATGAGTGGAAAAAAGTCGGGTCGGATTACGGCTATCATTACCTGGGGAGCGCGATCACCTACTGCAAGATCGGCAGAGCAATGGGAGAGGCGATGCTTGAGATGATAAAGAAGTGATTTCGCAAACAAGCCGAAGAGTGTGATACCACCTTGGGCTTAGCGTGGCTTATCAACGCTGGCTCTGAGCAGCCAATTGCCGGACGCGAACGGCTCAAAGCCGTTCTCCGGCAGCCCTGAAAGCGAACGGCTCACGGCTTCTTTATCGTAGAATACATAGACACCTCTCGTCGCAGTCGGGTTGAAACTTACGCACACCAGGAATTCGGCGGGGACTTCGACCGGGCTCAGGTCAAATGTCACCCATTGCTCCACGCCGCGTTGAAACCGGGAATAGTGGAATGGACTGTCCAGGATGACAGCGCCATCCTTGTCGCAAACATATATGTGGAAATCCTCAGCGGGCGGCTGCGCTGAGCCGTAGCGGGAACCATACACCTGCACTCTTGTCAGAACGTACCCGCTGCCGGGCGCTGCAAACCGCACGGCGTGGCCGCCGCCCGAGAAACTGAATTTCCCCTTAGGTACACCGTCGTCGTGCTTGAGCTCCTGTGGGCGGCCCGCGAGAGACTTTGGATCCACACTGCGTGAAGCGAAGCGGCTTTGCTTGCGCGTCTGGACAAAAAGCGGCTCGGCGCCAGCCCACCACGTCCCAACGCCCTGGCTGCCGGGGAAAGTGGCCAGCAATGTCTGCTTGAGCGCGACAGCAGGCGCGGTGGGGGCGATGGGCGTTGAACCCCAGACCTTGAACAGCGTGGCCAGTCCTTTGTCTCCGACAAGGCCTGCAAGCTCCTGCCACTTGCCAGCGCCACGCACGGTTTCTTCGGTATCCCGCGCCGCAAGTTCCCGTCTAAGGCGCTGAGTGCCATCGGCGAGATAGTCGTAACTGTCGGGCCATAGCGCCGGGCCTTCTTTCCTGTGCAGGCTATCGAGCAGACGTGAGCCCAGATAGTGCGCCCAGCCTTCAGCCGCGGCAGTGGTCATCCAGTCATGCCGCGGGATCAAACGATACATCGCAATGTGGCCGACCTCGTGGCAAAAGCCATAAACGTTAAAAATGCCGCTCGTTGCCGGTTTGAGCAACTGGCGCTCCGAGCCTATCACCAGGGTTACGTGGTCCGAGCCGTCATTGAACAGGGTTTGCTTCTCGTTCTTGTCCAAGCGCACGATGACATTGACTCGATCCGGCATGCTGAAACCGAACTCATCTATGGCTGCCAGTCGTGCGGACGCGACCGTCCGCGCGATGGCCTTGGCGTAAACTGCGCTGATGCCATTGTGAGTCAACTCTACCCCATGCACACCAGCTACTGTTTCCTCGGCATAGCCTGACGCCGAAAGGGCCGTGACAGCCAGAAACGACGCGGCTGCGCGGACCGCAAGTGCTCTTCGCCCCTGCGCCTGTGGCAACATTTCGCAAGCAACGCCGTCGCTTCTCATAATTCATCCTCCTGCGAGATGTGGCGCAGGGCCATCGGCTCCGTGGAGGTGCATGGCCCTCCCAAAGCGCTCCGTCCAAGGCAACGCGTTCCCCATCTATTCACCGTATCAGAGGCCGATTCCTTAGAGAGCTGCGCGCCCTTCTGCCTAATGCTTGCCCGCCCCCTTCTGCTGCCGAAACGTTTCCCAGAGCAGAATCCAGACTTTGCCGGAAGCTTCGCCGGCATGGCCGGATCACACTTCCCATCCGGGCCGGTTCTTGCGGAACTTCAGTTCGTTGGCCTCCTTCGAGTTCGTGAACTCGGCCTTGGCGGCGTCCCACTGTAGCTTCTTGTTCGCCCGCAGCGCGATGGTGCCCAGCAGAATGGTCTCGGAGAAGGGGTACGCCTTCTCAAAGCTGGCAGCGGAAGGCTGGCCGCCGCGGCAGGCGCGGATGAACTGCTCCAGTTCGCCAATAGGCCGCGGCAGAGTCTGCGGGGGCTGTTTGAAGTCCTGCATCCGCGCCTTCGGTATGAGGCGGGGATTGTCGCCGATGAAATCCGTGAGCAGCTTGCCGTTGTCGCCGACGAACAAGAGCCCTTCATCCGGCATGGGCACGACGTCGTCTTCGAGCTCTTTGAGCAACGGCGGACGCATGCCGCCATCGTACCAGTGCAGCGCGACCGGCGGCATTTCGCCACGGGCAGGGAACTCCCAGCGAATGAGGGAGGCTTGCGGATACGCCAGGTCCTGCGCTTGCTTGCGCCAGCGGTAGCCCTCGATCTTCCAGTACTGGCTGCGGCTGGCTTCGACGCTTAGCGGCGAGCCCAGCTTCAGGATTTGGAAGATTTGGTGGAAACTGTAGTGCCCCATGTCGCCGAGGGCGCCCGTGCCGAAGTCGTACCAGCCGCGGAAGACCGAATGTGTATAGGCGGGATGAAAGGGCCGCTCCGCCGCCGGCCCCAGCCAGAGATTCCAGTCCAAACCGTCGGGCACGGGCGGCGTGCCCGCGGGGCGCTCGGTCATGCCCTGCGGCCAGAAGGGGCGCGCAGACCAGTTGTGGACTTCGCGCACGCCGCCGATAGCTCCGGCCGCGAGCCATTCGCAAATCGCAGGCGTGCTAGTCTGGCCGGCGGCGCAGAACAACTGGCTGGCGGCCCCTGTCTCACGGGCGACCTCGCGCGCGATGCGGAGTTCATTCAGGACGTTGGATATGGGCTTGTGCGTGAGGACGTGTTTGCCCTGCCGCATGGCGGCGATGGCGATCACGCTGTGCAAGTGGTCGGGCGTCATGATGTACACGGCGTCCAAGTCTTTTTCCTTGGCGAGCAACTCGCGGACATCGGCATAAGCCCGGCAGTCCGCGTTCCGGCCTGAAGGCTTCTTCGAGGCGTAGCAGCGATTCACGATCTGCTGTCCCGGTTCCCGGCCGCAGAACGCGCCGCGGGCGCCATTGGCCCATTGCGGATCGTTCAGGAATTTGCGAATTCTGTTGTTGAGTTCATCGTTCCCGTAATCGGGGTAATCGTCGCTGCCGCGGTTCGGATCACAGACCGCGGCGATATTGAGCTCCGGCTTCTCGAGGGCTTGGGTCAACTGCCGGAAGCCCTGCGTGCCGCAACCCACATAGGCCAGGACGATTTTGTCGCTGGGCGGAACGTGTCTCGGTCCGCCCAGGACGTGACGGGGCACGATTGCCGCCACGGCTGCCGCGGCCGCAGCCCCCAGGAAGCGCCGCCGTTTGTAGCGCAGGCTTCCAGCCTGCTGCCCTGCGCTTGCGGCCGAGAAGGACGGTTGAGAGTTCATGTGCCCCTCCAGGACTATGATTTCGAGACGTCTTCCACGCCACGACGAGTGGTTAGTGGTCAGTGGCTAGTAAGTTCCCACGAAGACTCGCCACTTGCCACTCTCCCGTCGCCACTTTTGTTCCTTCATCATTCATCGTTCATCATTCATACAGGCTTGGCGTCCTTGAGGGCGCGTTCCAGAAAGGGAGGCCGGAGCGTCCGCTCAGTGGCCACATCTACTTTGCGTCCGAGGAGCGCCTCCAGGTCAACGAGCAACCCCGCGCGGTCGAGCAGGCTCCTGCCCTTCTCCGTTTCGACCAGGAAGTCCACGTCGCTGCGTTCGCTATCCTCGGCTCTGGCGACTGAGCCGAAGACCCGTACGTTGCGCGCGCCGTGTTTGGCGGCCATCCGCAGGATTTCCTGGCGCTTGCTCTGCAGCAGTTCCCGAACTCCCATATCCTGGGCCTCCCTTGCACATTCTACCTCAGCCAGGCGCATTTTGGAAGTAGGTTGGCAGTGCTATCACGGTGGGGTACACGCACAAAGGTTTCGCGCACGTCCGCGGTATTCCCCCCGGCGTTCCCACAAGCAATTGTCGGCGTTCTTCAGGGCGTTCTCAATGGCCTCGGCCGTCTCTTACTTCTGCCTTGCGGCTGGCTGTTCTTCCTGGGCAACGATCTCTCGGCTTTCTTCTTCGCGCACCGCGCACAGAGACCGCTGACTTCGAGGCGTGTCGCGAGGATGCTGCCCATTCGTTTCACAGTGTCGGGGATAGCCAGCGCAGCGAGATCAACCCCTTCGAAGTCCATCGTCAAGCCGCATCGAACGCAGACGTAATGGTGGTGCGCCCGCAGATTGGCATCGAAGCGCACGCGCTCCCGGCGGGGACCGAGGGTTGTGACAACTCGCAGGTCGTTGAGCAGCCACAGTGTTCGGTAGACGGTGTCGAGCGATACCGTCGGCATCCGAAGTCGCACGCACTTGAAGACTGCTTCCGCGTCCGGATGCTCCAGGCTGGCCGCGACCTCGCGGAATATCTCGAGGCGCTGATGCGTGAGCTTTACGCCCGCTTTCTTGCAGGCGGCCTTGAACTGATGGAGCCGCCGTTCCACTTCAGAAGCGTCAACGTTCACGCTGGTCGTCCTGTTAGCGCAAGGTATCCTGCGGCGGCTGCGAGCCGCCGCAGGGCGCCATGGCAGTCCGTTTGAGGCTCCTACTTGGGAATATCGCCCAGCGGGATTCCAAGTGCCTCGGCCACTCCCTTACCATAGGCAGGATCGGCTTTCAGACAATTGCCGATGTGACGAATCTTGACTTCCCTTGGCGCGTCACCCATCGCACGGGCCGTATTGCCAAAGAGGGCCTTCTTCTGCTCCGCATTCATGAGACGGAAGAGCAGGCCGGGCTGCGTGAAGTAGTCCTCATCCTCCCGATGATTCCAGTGGTCGGCGGCTCCGTTCAGTGCAAGGGGCGGCTCGGCGAATTCCGGTTGCTGCTTCCACTCGCCGTAGCTGTTAGGCTCGTAGCCGAGCGTGCTGCCGTGGTTGCCGTCCACGCGCATGGCCCCGTCGCGATGGTAGCTGTGGAACGGGCAGCGGGAGGCATTGACTGGGATCAGGTGGTGGTTCACACCGAGGCGGTAGCGCTGTGCGTCGCCGTAGGAGAACAAGCGTCCCTGTAACATCTTATCCGGCGAGAAGCCGATGCCCGGCACGATGTTGGCGGGGTTGAAGGCCGACTGCTCGACTTCGGCGAAGTAGTTCTCCGGATTGCGATTCAGTTCCATGACGCCGACCTCGATCAGCGGGTAGTCCTTGTGGAACCAGACCTTGGTGAGGTCGAAGGGGTTGTAGGGGCACTTGGCGGCGTCCTTCTCAGGCATCACCTGGATGAAAAGCTTCCATTTCGGGAAGTCCTTCCGCTCGATGCTTTCGTAAAGGTCGCGCTGATGGCTTTCACGGTCTTTTGCGACGATGGCCGCGGCCTCCGCATCGGTCAGGTTCTTGATGCCCTGCTGGCAGCGCCAGTTGAACTTGACCCAATGCCGCTCGCCCTTGGCGTTGATGAGGCTGAAGGTGTGGCTGCCAAAACCATGCATGTGGCGGTAGGAGGCGGGAATCCCGCGCTCGCTCATGACAATGGTGACTTGGTGCAGCGCTTCAGGCAGGGAAGTCCAGAAGTCCCAGTTGTTCTTGGCGCTGCGCAGGTTCGTGCGAGGATCCCGCTTCACCGCGTGGTTGAGATCGGGGAACTTCAGAGGATCGCGAAGGAAAAAGACGGGCGTGTTGTTGCCGACCAAGTCCCAGT
>Ga0209777_10002542_pt1 | contig 23766 bp, 17 predicted proteins | sample FrelakmetHBP12HB_FD_187147 | JGI IMG/M metagenome (GOLD analysis project Ga0209777, IMG submission 187147) | Freshwater lake sediment microbial communities from the University of Notre Dame, USA, for methane emissions studies -HBP12 HB (SPAdes)... | ecosystem: Environmental > Aquatic >... | reverse complement strand
CCTCAACTGGATAATCCTTCATCCTTTTTCGTCCAGTCATTATAAAAGTACCTCCTGTGTTCTATTTTCTCACAGGGGGTACTTTCTTTTCGTGTCTCGTTTCAGGGGGTCAGTTCATTTGCGCCCCTGCACCCTCTTTCGTCAGGGGTGAGGCCAATGAGATAGGCTAACGCGTACTCCAAAAATCAGGAAAATTGCACTTGACATAGAACGGGTGTTCGTATTATAATTAGCACAAATGTTTGTAAAATAGGATAAGAAAGGAAGGTTCCCATGGTCAGAACTCGCAAAGGCTTGACCGAACGACATCAGAAAATCATTGAGTACCTCAACGAGCGGATAAGCAAGGGCTACCCCCCCTCCATTCGCGAGATCGGTGAGGCGGTTGGGATTACTTCGACCTCCGTTGTAACGTATTACCTAAAGCAGCTGACAGAAATGGGCCTGATCGAACGGGATGCGAAATTCTCGCGCGCCGTGCGGTTGACTGACCCGGTCAGCCGGGAACTGGTGAAGGTCCCCATCCTCGGCCCGATCGCGGCCGGCTTGCCTATCCTGGTCCCCGAGACGGGTGTCACCTACATCGCCAACGAGATCAATGGTGTGGACGTGGCCCGCAGCCTGCTGCCCAAAAACGAAAAAGGCACGCAGCTTTTCGCCTTGAAGGTGCAGGGAGAGTCCATGATTGACGCGATGATCAACGACGGCGACATCGTCATCCTCAAGGCCGCCGTCGATGCCAGGAACGGTGAGATGGTTGCCATCTGGCTGCCGCACCGTGACGAGACCACCCTCAAGTATTTCTTCAAAGAGAAGAATCAATACCGGCTCCAGCCTGCCAACCCCACCATGAAGCCGATCATCATTAACAAGACCGAACCGCTGGAAATTAAAGGCAAGGTGGTCATGGTCATCCGCAAGGTGGATACCATTGCCGCCTGACCCACCGGCCAATTTTCCCCATAAAAAGCAGCCTCCGCAGGATTGCGGAGGCTGTCGTCTTATTTCTCCTGGGGTGCCGTATCCGTTGGCAGCTTTTCCGCCGCCGGCTTTTTCTGGAGCAGAACCTGCACGCCATTTTGGGCTTGGGTGGTCAGGCGTTCCAACTCTGCTTCGAGGCCCATCAGGGAGTCGAGGGCGTACTGGTCTGCACCAGCTTTGATATCCTCGGCCTCCATCCGGGCCTGGTCAATGATCTGGCTGGAGCGCCGCTGGGCATCCTGGGTGAGCAGTTCTTTATCCACCAGCGCCTCGGCTCTTTCGCGTGCCAGTTGCAGGGTCCGGTTGGCTTCTTCTTGCGCCTGGGCCATCACCCGGTCTTTTTGCGAATAGACCTGCTGCGCTTTCTTGACCTCCTCCGGCACGGAGATGCGCATCTGGTCGATGATGTCCAGGAACTTGTCCTCATCCACGATGACATTGTGCGTCAACGGGATGGGACGGCTGTTGTTGAAGAGTTCTTCCAGACGGTCAATCAGGTGAAGAATATCCATTGGCTCCTCCGCTTGAACGAGGGCTGAACGATGGCTGAATACTCTTATTATACTTTAATCCCGAAGGGCTGTACCTGCTGATCGCTCAGGTCTTTTACCTTGTTCTTGAGGGCGGCTTCGACGTGCGGCGGGACCATGCTGGAAACGTCCCCGCCCAGCGAGGCGATTTCGCGCACTGTGGTGGACGAAAGGAAGGTGTGATCCTCATCGGTGATGAAAGCCACGCTTTCGATATCCGGGGCCAGGCGGTGGTTGGCGAGCGCCATGCGGAATTCGTACTCGAAATCTGAGAAGACGCGTAAGCCGCGCACAATGACCTGGGCATCTATCTTGCGGCAGAAATCCACCGTCATGCCGCTGTAACCAACAATGCTGATCTTCGGGTGGCCTTTGAAGGTCTCCACCACCAGGGAGATGCGTTCTTCGGGCAGGAACATCAAGCTCTTGAGCGGCCGGTCATAGACGGCAATGACCAGTTCGTCAAAGAGGCGTGCGGCTCGTGTGGCGATGTCAATGTGTCCGTAGTGGATGGGGTCGAACGTTCCGGGGAACAATGCGCGTACCATGCTAACTCACATCTCCTTTGCCGGCGCCCCAGAAGCGCACCAGGGCTTCGGCCAGCAGGCTGTTTTCGGGGTCTTTCAGCTCCGGGTCGCGGGCGAAAAGGGCTTGCGCCTGCGAGCGGGCCTTTTCGATCAATTGGATGTCGCTCAGGCTGGCCATCTTCAAGGAGGTGGCGTAACCCGCCTGGCGCGTTCCCAGGAATTCGCCGGGGCCGCGCTGCTGCAGGTCGCGTTCGGCCAGCACGAACCCGTCGTTGGTCTCTGCCATCGCTTTCAGGCGTTCATTCTCGGCTGCATCTTCGTGGTCGGGGATTAGCAGGCAGAACGACTGGGCTTCGCTGCGCCCCACCCGCCCGCGCAACTGGTGGAGTTGGGCCAGCCCGAAGTGGTTGGCGCCTTCGATGAGCATGACGGTGGCGTTCGGCACGTCCACACCCACCTCCACCACGGTGGTCGAGACCAGGATGTCGTACTGTTTCTCGCGGAAAGCCAGCATGACGGCGTCTTTTTCTTCCGCTTTCATCCGTCCGTGCAGCAGGCCCAGTTTCAGGTCCGGGAAGATATTCTTCTGCAGGGCTTCGTGTTCCTGCGTGGCGGCCAGAAGTTCGCTCTTTTCGCTCTCTTCCACCAGTGGATAGACGATGAAAGCTTGGTGCCCGTCCTTGACCTGGCTGCGGACGAGGGAATAGGCGCGCTCGCGCTCCTGCGGCATAAGGATGTGGGTGGGGATGGTCTGGCGGCCGGGCGGCAGTTCGTCCATGATGGATAGGTCCAGGTCGCCGTAAAGGGTCAGGGCCAGCGAGCGCGGGATGGGTGTGGCGGTCATCACCAGCAGATGCGGGTTGGTGCCCTTCGAGCGCAGGGCGGCACGCTGCTCCACCCCGAAGCGGTGCTGCTCGTCTACCACCACGTACTGCAAATCGGCGAATGTGACCGGGTCTTCGATCAGGGCATGCGTGCCGATCACGATCTTGATCCCGCCGCTTGCGAGCCCAGCCCGGATGTCTTCCTTGTCGCGCTCGGAGGTATCCCCCACCAGCAGGCGGATCTGTTCGGGTTTGAGGGGACCATTTTCACCGCACAGCACGTTCTGGAAGGTGTGGAAGTGCTGGTCTGCCAGGATGGACGTTGGCGCCATGATGGCCGCCTGCGCGCCGGACTGGTTCACCATGGCCGCCGCCAGGGCTGCCACCACGGTCTTCCCGGAGCCCACGTCGCCTTGCAGCAGGCGGTTCATCGGCTTGCCCGATTTCAGGTCGTTGCGGATGTCGGCAACGACCTTTTTCTGTGCGTCGGTCAGGGCGAAGGGCAGGGCGGCTAGGCGGGCTTCCAGCCAGGCCTCCTCCACTTCGAAGATGCGCCCGGGCAGGGACTGCCAGTCACGGCGCTGGCGCAGGACGCCCGTCTGCAGGAAAAAGATTTCGTCAAAAGCAAGGCGCTGGCGGGCAGCCTGCAGGCTGGCGTCCGAGTCGGGGAAATGCGCCTGGAGCAGGGCTGTCCCCAGGTCAGGTAAATCTGCGGCCTGGCGGATGGTTTCGGGCAGGTGGTCGCTCAGTTTCGGCGCCCAGTAGGTCACCACCTGATACATCAGCTTGCGCAGCCACTTCTGGGTGACATTGGCGGTCAGCGAGTAGATGGGCACGATCCGGTTGGTGTGCAGGTTCTCCACTTCCACCGGCTCCCAGTCCGGGCTGTTCATCACCAGGCGGCCGAGGTACTGCTCCACCTTGCCGGAGACCGAGATGGCCTCGCCCACCTTCAGTCGGTTAGTCAGCCAGGGCTGGTTGAACCAGGTCAGGCGCAGGCCGGCGGTGCCGTCGTTGATGACGGCTTCTGTGATGTTCATTTTCCCGCCGCGAAGCGGGCGCGAGTTCAGCATCGTGACCTCGCCGATCACGGTCAACTGCTGGCCGTAGAACACCTCACGGATGGGCTTGAGTTGGCTGTAGTCTTCGTAGCGGTGGGGGAAGTTGTAGAGCATGTCGCCCAGGGTGTTGAGGCCCAGGCGGGTGAGCATGGCAGCGTGACGCGGCCCCACACCCGCCAGGACCGTCAGCGAGGCGTTCAGGGCGATGGGGCGTTTGCTGGTGACGCCGCCGGGACGCGCCTCGGCGCGGCCGGGGATCGTCCGCGCGGGGCGGGGGGGCGGGACCGGTTTGGGTGCGGGCGGCTGCGGGGCTGGGCCCTGTTCCTGAGCAACTTCGCCGGGCTTTGATTCCATCTCTGCTGCTGCCAGCGCGGCCGGAGGCGCTTCCGGCTCCGGGACGGTCGCAGGTTCGACCGGGGCTGGCTGTGGAGGCCGCTGGACCGGCCTGGCGGAGGCCTGTTTCTTCCCAAGCGCCGCTTCCGGCACCTTTTCCAATATTTGCTTCCAGAGTGCTTTCAGGGATTCAAGCCGCTCGGCAGGGGTCTGGGCGGCATAGGCTTGCAGGGTGGCGGAAGTGGCCTGGACGATCTCCTCCGGCAGTTTATCGTTGCGCGCCTCTCCCTCCCATAGGCTCAGGATGTTCGCCAGCCCGCCGATGACGGCCGTATTCGTATAACCGTTCTCGTGTTCGAGACGGAAGAATTTGCGCAGTTTTTCGATGGAAGAGTGCATGGGAGTATTTTACCGCATAAACTGCTGCGATGTTTTTGTGCTCAAAGCAACTGTTGTATTTCCCGGCCCGATATTTTGTATTATTCGTAATCGTTATTACGGAAACGGGCGGCCTAAGGTAAGCACTTGAAGAAGTTCGGGTTCAAGTTCCAGATATACTTCATCAGGGTTTGCGCCTACCGCGTCGAGGGTCTTGCTAAAGAAATTGCGAGCTGTACACGCGAGAACCACATAGAGGATTTCTTCATCAGAAAGGCCGTTGGAACGTAATTCCTCAATATCGTGCTCGCTTACTCGATTTGCTTGGGTGCTTACCTTCTGCGCAAAGGCCATCATCGCGACTTCTTCGGAGGGAAGACCAGCGTTGCGGAAATCCTTGACAATTGCCGCCAGTTGATCTGCACTGAAGAAATTCTTACGGAGCAACGCTCCGTGTGCAAGCATTCAATATGTACATTCAAGCGCCATGGCTGTTGCAAAGGTTACCAGCTCATAACGGCGCATTCTCATGTTGGATCGTATCGCACCGATGAGTTTCGTCCAGGCGTCATAAACCTCAGGGTGTAAGCTAAAGGCTTTGACGTAGTTTGGCACATAGCCCATACTCTTCCGGGCGGCTTGATATTGTTCTTGAACCAGGCTTTCTGCCAGTTCCTCCGAAATTGTCTTTATGAATGTCATAATCTTTCTCCTTTGATAACACTTTTGACCATTATACATCAATAAGATATAATTTGTCTATATATATAGCAACCCTTCACCCAACTCCCGATGTGTTTTTCCATCGGGAGTGGGGTTGGGACGCTGTCCCGGTTCTCTTCCGGGATATTATCCCCGTCTGCGAAGAACGCTGCCCTCGCAGGTGCAAGTGTAAAAACTTTCGTGACCTTCGCCTCTTCGCGGTTAGATTTAATAATCGAATGACTTGCAGGGTACTGCGCAAATAACTGAACCTAAATCCCGTTATTTCCGAACCTTTCACTGATTTATTTCTAATCCTCGATTAATCGCCATTTGTTATAATGGACGCTTGCATTTTGAACGAATGACGATTACGGAGAATCTATGCAAAAGAAACCCGACATCACGAAGGGGCGTATCGCTTACAAATGGATCGTCCTATCCAACACCACCTTGGGAATCTTCATGGCGATGCTCGATGGAAGCATCGTCGAGATCTCGCTGCCGGCCATCTTCCATGGGATTGGGGTTAATCCCCTCGCCCGCGGGGAAACAGATTACCTGCTCTGGACTCTGATGGGTTATCTGGTCGTTACTGCCACCCTCCTGGTTGCCTTTGGCCGCATCTCCGACATGTTCGGCCGGGTGCGCCTCTACAACCTCGGCTTTGCCATCTTCGCGGCTGGTTCGATCATGCTTTATCTGGTGCATGGCACCGGCAATGGCGCCGCCATGCAGATCATCCTCTTCCGGCTGATTCAGGCGGTTGGAGGCGCTTTCCTGATGGCCAACTCCGCCGCCATCCTGACCGACGCCTTCCCGCCCAACCAGCGCGGCCTGGCCATGGGCATCAACATGATCGCCGGCACGAGCGGCACGTTCATCGGTCTCCTCGCCGGTGGGATCCTGGCAGCCATCAACTGGCGCTATGTATTCCTCGTCAGCGTCCCGTTTTCGGTCGGTGGCACCATCTGGGCTTACCTGGCCCTCCACGAGGTGGCCACGATTCGCAAACACCAACATCTCGACATTCCCGGCAACATTCTCTTCGCCCTCGGCCTGACCGCCCTCCTGGTTGGCACCACCTATGGCATCCAGCCATACGGGAACTCAGCCATGAGCTGGGGGAGTCCTTTTGTGCTTGCCTGTCTGATCGGTGGAGCGCTGGCGCTCCTGGCTTTCGTTTTTGTCGAGCAGCACGTACCGGAACCCATGTTCCGACTCGAGTTGTTCAAGATCAGGATGTTCAGCGCCGGTAATATCGCCGGTTTCCTCGCTTCATTGGCGCGCGGCGGTTTGAATCTAATGATCATCATCTGGCTGCAGGGCATCTGGCTTCCCTTGCATGGCTATTCTTTCGAGGATACGCCGCTTTGGGCCGGCATCTACATGCTGCCGCTGACGATCGGCTTCATGATCATGGGACCCATCAGCGGCTTCCTTTCCGACCGCTACGGGTCCCGCACCTTCTCCACCCTCGGGATGCTGGTTACGGCCGCCGGTTTCGTCGGGCTCCTGCTTGTGCCGACCAACTTCGTCTATGTCGCCTTCGCCCTGGCCATCCTGGTGATCGGTATGGGCATGGGCATGTTCGTCTCCCCCAATACAACCGCCATCATGAACTCGGTCCCAGCCGAACACCGCGGTGCTTCATCGGGGATGCGCGCCACCTTCCAGAATACGGCCAGTACAATCAGCATCACCTGGATCTTTACCATGGTGATCATCGGGCTGGCGGCTCACCTGCCCGCCGCCATGTACCAGGGGCTGACCCAGGTCGGGATCCCGGGCGATGTTGCCACCCAGGTGGCGAATCTGCCTCCCACGGGCGCCCTTTTCGCGGCTTTCCTTGGCTTAAACCCGATGAAAACCATTTTACCGGCGGCTGTTCTTCAACAACTGCCAGCCGCTTCACAGGCTTTACTGCTCAGCAAGTCTTTCTTCCCCAACCTGATTTCCGCGCCCTTTGACGACGGCCTGCACATCGCCTTTTCAATCTCGGTGGCTCTGGCCCTGATTGCGGCGCTGGCTTCCCTGCTGCGCGGCAAACGCTATATCTATGAACAGGAGAGCCAGCTCCAGCTCGACCAGCTCGAACCGGTCTCCCCTGCCGGCTTGAAGGAAAGCGAAGAGCAGAAAGCGATAACCATTCCGGGCCCCTGATCAGGGCCTGCTGGAAGCGTCTAGCTCTTTTTTTCGACTAATTGCTTATCAAGCCAACCGGTCATTACTTTGAATACCTCCACTTTTTCGGGATCGGTATGCAGTTCGTGCTTGAACCCATCCCACATTTTCAGGGTCAGCATGTCCTTGGGGGCCAGCTCGGCGAACATCTCGCTGCTGCGAGGATAGGCAATTTCGTCTTTTGTCCCGTGCATTAGCAATAAGGGCAGTGGAAAGCGGGGGGCATTTTCGAAGACGAGATCGATCGCTCTCAGCATCGTTTTTCCCCAGGAGGCTGTAACAAGGGTATGGACGAGAGGGTCGTTGGTATATTCATCGGCTACCTTCGGATCCCGGCTGAGCATTTGTGCATCCACGCCGCTGTCAAGGGTGAATGTCGGAATGACCTTCCCGAGCAATTTCGCCAGGAATACTTTTAACTTTTGCTCTTCGAGAGCTGTCTTCAAACCGGGATCGGTCGCAATCACCCCAACGACCTCGGGCTTGCGGATCGGGGTGTATGCAAGGACGAGAACACCTCCCATGCTGTGACCATACAGGAAACGCGGCTGGTCGGGGTACCTCCGGGCAACTTCACCGAGGAACGAATCGATATCGTCAAAGTACGCCTCCAGGCTTGGGGTATGCCCGCGGCGGCCCTCCGACTTCCCGAACCCGCGTTGGTCAAAGCCTGCCAGGATATAGCCTCCTCCAGCCAGTGCTTCACCGTCCGCCTGGTACCGGCCGATGTGTTCGCCCACGCCATGCACCAGGCAGACAGCCGCCTTGGCTTTTCCTGCAGGCAGCCATGCTTTTGAGTACATTTCCAGACCGTCCTTGGTCTTCCACTTCCACTCAGTTGTGTCCATTTTCCTTTCTCCTTTTATGATTGTGTTTTTCTTGAGTCTATTTTGTGTCAGTTATGTATTCCTTAGAGAGTGCGTCCTACCAGCGAACCTGATTTGACCGCCTCAAAAACGCCTCCGATCTGGAAAGCATCTCCCAATTGGATTACTTCAGGAGCGACTTGCGCGGAAACGCAGGCTTCATGGAATTCCCGGCTTGGGTGTAATCCCATGGCCAATACAATAAGATCTGTTGTTAGGGTTTGCTCCTGGATCTCTTCTTTGATCTTTTTGGCAAATGGATTACTGATATTCTCAGGCAGGATCGGCGTCCAGGTGACATATGGATCAGGGACTGTGTCAGAGATGTTGCGTTCCAGCCGGACGGTATTGCCCTCGATCGCCATTAATTTCGTGCAGTTCAGCAGCGGCACATTCAGTTTTTCGAGTTCGTGGATCATGTGTCCGCGGTTGGCTGTGCACAGGCCTGGCATGATAAAAGGCAGCATCTCAACAATTGTGACTTTCTTGCCCAAATCTGCAGCCAGGAAGTGAGCCGCTTCGCAGCCGACTGCCCCGGCACCCACCACCACCACGTTTGCGGCTCCGGCAGCAATTTCTGGTTTTAGGAAAAGATCAATCGCCTGGACTACATTTGCCTGATCGATGCCGGGTAGTTTTGGTTTAATCGCACCGCCGCCCACGCTCACAACCACGCTATCATAACCTTCTCCCTTTAAGGACTCTGGAAGGATCTCGCAGTTCAGTTTGAGAGTGAGATCGAAGTTCTGGCAGGCCTCTTCGAGAGAATGTTCGAGATAAGCCAGGTAATTCTTAACTTCATATTTGATCTTTGGCACTGAACCTGGGACAAGCATGCCGCCCACGCCCCCGGTTCTTTCAAAGAGAGTCACTTTATGCCCGCGGCGGGCAGCAGTGATGGCACACAGGATGCCTGAAGGCCCCGCGCCAATTATTGCAACTTTCTTGGGGCCGGTGGTGGGGGTGAGATCACGGTCAAGGACATCTTCAAAACCGGTGCGTGGGTTCACTGAACACTGCATATGTCCGCCTTCGACTAATTCGTTGAGACAGCCTTCTTGATCGCCAATGCAAGGGCGGATATCCATCACTTTGCCGGCATAAGCTTTATTAGGCCAATCGGGATCAGCCAGTAAGGGACGTGCCAGCATGATCATGTCACAATCGCCATCGCGCAATGCCTGTTCTGCCAGGTCGGGGTATCCCAACTTTCCAACCCCCACTACTGGAACGGGCAAGCCGGCATTGCTGAGCACTTTTTCGTGGGCAAAGTATTCTTTTACCAGGCGCGCAACCGGCAGGTAGCAGCCGGGAGGCATTGAATTGGGGGGATGCGGAAGCCACCAGTTATCATAACAACCGAGATCCACATCAAAGAAATCGACACCGGCTTTGACCAGGGCGACCAGGTAATCAAGGGTCTGGGCTACAGTGCGTTCTTTCTTGAATTTTTTCAAAGAAACAACATTATCCATCCGCTTGCCATAGGTTTCATTTAGAGCCAGCGAGAGGTCAATGCGGTACATGATCGGATAATTTGGACCAACCCGCTTGCGGATTTCTTTGATCATATCCAAGCCAAAGTTTTGCCAGTTGGCATAACGGCCAAATTTCCGGCGGTTGAATGCCGGGTTGCTCATTTGTTCTAATAAATAACCTTCATGTCCGTGTAAATAAACGCCATCAATGGTGATGGCCTTGGCATCCGCCGCGCCCTGGCCGGCAGCTTTAATGATCTTACGGCATTCGGCGTCGGTCATCGGGCGGCAGGGGACCCCGGGAATATAGAAATTTGGGTTCCATGAGGCAGAGACCGGCATTTTAAACTTTGTCAGGAGAGATTCAGGCGAGCCGACCCGACCCATACCGGGAGTGAGTTGGATAAAAAAGCGGGAACTATATGCATGTACCGACTCTGCCAGGTCTCGCCAGCCGGAGAAGACCGTGCGTGAGCTGTCGATCCGTGGAAAATAGGTTTTATTACCACGCTCTGTGACAGTGGGGTCCACCGCTTGTGAAATGGGGACCAGCCCTGAGGTGATCAGCCCGGCGCCGCCGCGGGCGCGGTCTGCGAAGTACTGGATCATCTTGTTGGCGGGACGGCCCATTTCTTCAGCCATGTCGAAGTTCCCCATGGGCCCCATGACGATGCGGTTCTTCAAAGTCAACCGGTTTACCTGGATCGGAGAGAACAGCATGGTATATGGGTGGTTCCTGCTGGTCATCTGAGCCAATTTCATTCGTTCAGACTCATCAAACCACTGTGGGTATTGGTCAAGTAGTTCCTTGACAAAATCTTCTTTTGGCTTGGTCATAATACCTCCTTGAGTGGACCGGATAAAAAAAGAATAGGGGATTATCTCTTTGATAGACCTAATTCTTTCTGCCCTACCCCCATAAATGGAAGTTGCATTGTGATGATAGAGACTTGATCGTTCTTGTCCATTATTTCTCCCTTCTGTGGTTGAGGTATCTGATTATCGCGCTAAAAGAAGGTGCGAGTCAACAATTAAACTCTGATGTTCGGACTTAAGTTCGGACATTTCGTGAAAATGCTCCCAATAATGCTTTCGCCGCCGTCCTCGGCGGCGATCTCTGGAGGTTATGAGCGCCCTCTTCAGTACTCATTATCGCGTAAGATTACCAATGTCCCCTCTGGTGATGCTCCTCTCGAATCTCGAATTCCACTTTGTGAAAACCGTGTTAATCTCAGTAATCTCAGTTGTATAGTCTAATGTTTAGGATTTATAATGGGGTACTGTTGTCATCCTGATCATACTATGCATTTGAATACAACATTATTGGTTATGGAGAGACACTATGGCTTATGATGTTTTCATTTCCTACTCAATTAAAGACAAATTTGTTGCAGACGGTATTTGTGTAAACCTGGAAGCCGCAGGCATTCGTTGCTGGATTGCACCTCGTGATATTGCTCCCGGCGAGGATTGGCCTACAGCCGTCGCCAGGGCCATCTCACAGAGTCACGTAATGGTTCTGGTCTTCTCGGCCAGCTCCAACTCCTCCGAAGATGTCAGCCGCGAACTCTTCCTGGCGGCCAATAACAAGCTGGTCATCATTCCATTCAAAATTGAGAACATTGAACCAGAGCCGGGCAAGCAATACTTCCTGGCTCGCACACACTGGCTGGACGCGATTAATCCTCCCACCAAGGAGCAGATCCACGACCTTCTTATTTGTGTGAAGGCGCTTATCCCGGTTAGAGTGACTCCCCCGGTTATTGAAGTTCAACCAACCATTCCTCCGCATATTGATCAACCCATCTCTGGGAACGAACCGCCGCAAGCACCCTTGCCAGAGCAGGCTCCCCCGGTTTTCAAAGTTCAACCAACCATTCCTCCGCATATTGATCAGCCCATCTCTGGAAACAAGCCGCCGAAACCATCCTTGCCGAAGCAGGCTGCCCCCAAGAAGTCTATCTGGCTGCGATATCTATGGATACCCGCTTTGCTTGTTCTTGTGTGCCTGATCGGTGTGGTTGTTCTCGCACTTGCTTCGCATGGAATTCCAGCGCTTGCACGCCCAACGGCAACAACAACTGCAGTTGCGTCTGAAACTCGAATGGCGCCCTCCCTGGTTCTTCCAAATTTCACTCCAACGTCGAATTTTACAGCCACAAAAATGGTCGAGAATTATTTTGCCACCCAAACCAGGTTGGCCCAAAGTGTCCCCGCCACTGCCAATGCCACATCCCGCCCGGCAGCGCAGGCAGTCGTCAACATCGAATCCGTAAATGTCCGCTCAGGGCCTGGAACGGAATATCCTGTCCTGGGTTTTGTGGTTAAAGACAATACACTATCCATCCTGGGGCAGGCCTACAACTGCAGTTGGCTGGAGGTTACTACACCGGATGGAAAAACTGGCTGGGTCTCGACAACATATGTGACCTATAACCTGGCCTGCAGCGAAATTGCCCAGGCTCCAATCCCACCGGTGCCCACCCAGGCACAGGCCCAGGCTACCAGCGGGGCTGGCGGCCAGAGCCCATCCTGCGATAACAGTGCCACAATTACGATCACGAACAACACTGGCCTCACGCTCACCATTTCTCTTGTTGGGCCTGCCAATTACAGCTTTAACCTGGGTCCGGGGGATAATACGCTTAATGTCTGCCCTGGGACATATAGCTACTCGATGTATGGCTGTGCGGGTGGGAGCCTTACTGGCACCATTAGTAGCGGCGAGTGGTGGACTTTTTCCTGCCAATAAAGACAACTCAAAGAGAATAACAAACACCAGGCATTCTGTGGAACTCAGGTCTCCAATACAAGCAAGGACGGCGGTTTTTGTTGCCGTCCTTTTGGTTTATGCTTTCTCTTACCCCCTTCCTTCCTCTCAAACCATTGTATGGGACGAAGTGATTCGGTAAATCTGGAATCCTGCGAGTGCCAGATACTTGGGGATCTGCCTGACGGTATTGCGATCTTTTTCTTTCTCCACTTCGCTAAAACGTGGATCATCCCAGCCCAGGAGAGACGGGTGCAACTTTTTCTTGTCGTCCCGTACCGCAGCATACTTCCAGCCTTGTTCCAATCTCTGGTTGCACCACCGCTCGTGCTCGATTTTCGACATGAGCTCTATTTCGCCTGGTTCAAAGGTGAATTGATCCGCCCCGTAGTCATACCACGGGACGATGTCACAACCGGCAGCATTTAGTTTGATGCCGATGTCGTCTGCTTGATTTCGATTCATTTCCTTCGTTTCTTCGCTCAATTGTTCCCACTCCACCATGGACGGATTTGTCTCGGGCGTATTGCCTTTGCGCAACTCATTGCGGATGTATTCCTCGTGGATCGCCCGCGCCATGGCTGCATGGCTGCCATCATTCAGGAGACTGGGCTTACAGGTACGTTCAATCAATCCGAAGACATGCATGCGGTCAAGACTCCCTGCAATTCCTTTCGCCCTGTGTAACAGACTTGCCAGGCCGACATCCTCGGTCATGCGCACCAGGATTTGCATGTCAGATGCTCGCGTTTGTTCCAGCAGGGAAAGCGCTGAGCTTAAGCCAACGGTTTCGTCATCTAGGCACACATAAATAAAAGAGATGTCAGGCTGTTTGTGTTTGCTGGACAGGAATTCAGCGTGATGAAACTCGGGGCAATTGATATCCACCGGATATACACCCCATTCACAAGTCTTTTTTACCAATGAATATTCCTGGCATAAAATGTCGATTTTCCGCTGGGCATCCGGGTCGACCACGGAAATGCGCAGCTTCCTGCCGCTTTTCTCGTGATGGGGAAACCACTGGCGGGCAGCGTGGATCACGATCTGTTCGCCCAGGCTCCCCAACCCAACGATGAGCAGGTGGGGGGCTTCTTCATAAGTTCCTTTCGTTTTGGGGAGCAACGGAAATTCATGCAAAAGTTGGCGCGCCCCGTGGTCATAGATATTGAAGAAATCCAGCCTGAAAGCTTTGTTCTGATCGGGAGTGAATTCCCTCTGGCGCAGGAAGACCCACAACCGGGGATCACTTATGTGAATCGCACAGTTTAGTTTTCGGCCCTCGCGCTTGGAAACCAGTCGGCGGGCTTTCATGGCGATGTCGGCATTGGCGCCGTCATCGCCGCACACTGCGATCAGGGATTGGGCGCGCTGCACCCCGGCTTTACGCAAGATATATTCGTCGCGGGCATCACCGAGTAGCACGCTGACCCCCAGTTCACGACAAGCGGAAATGGAGGGATTGTTGCTGTTTTTCTCGATTATGGCTACTGTCTGGCCGGAAGCATGGAAGTTTTTGGCAAGCAGCAGGCCTTTCTGTCCCAGCCCACAAATGACCACATGATTTGATGTAAACCTCAGCCGTAGGGTTTGGAGCTGATCGCGAAAAACTGCTGCCAGCCCCAAAAGCACGGTGTACATCGTCACGACAGGCGAAAGCCAGCGTGCCACCTCAAGCTCCATAGGGATGGGAGAGGGGAGATCGCCACCCGAGAATTTCAATAATCCCAGGGAGGAATACAGGCTTGTACCGAAATTATGCGCTTCCCCCATCTGGGTAAAGTAGCGCTGAAAACCGATGGTCCCCAGGGTGGTGGAAACCAATCCAAGGATGATCAGAAGTGGGACCACGATCTCTCCCCAAAGTAATTTAAATCGTCTGCGCTGGCCGCCTGGGGTGACAGGAGGCGAATCAGGATGGGATTGAGAGGCTTGTTCTATGCCGGGCATTGCCTGCCTCCTCTTAACCTGCAGGATACTGAAACTGGGAACCCTGTAATCCAGGGAAAAGAATACCTGATTCTAAGACGTAACTTGGGTTTTTGCAAGAAATGTGCTGAACTTCGGACATAAGTTCCGACAACGCCATGATTATTGCTCTGAGCGCTGTCCTCGGCGCTAAATGCAGCAGAATTCGGCGACTCCCGTTGTCGGCGTTAAATACCTGAAATACGCTGAAATCACCAATCCCTGGTCAGCGCGTATAACCCATCCGAAGCCGAAAGTCGCTCCCGTCTCAATGCCGCTTCGATTAGATGTGAGCATCGGGCTCCCGCACTCTACCCCTTGTCATTGACTCATTTGCATGGCATTATTACCAAGGGGGACCCGGTTGATCCACTGGTATATAAGTACCTCCACCAGACTCCTGTAATTCATACGTGCCAGTAACTCCAAAACCATAGATCACTGAATTCAGATCTCTAACTTCAATTGCATCCTTGATGGGGGAATTTTCGACGTAAACACGGCCACCCATATAAGCCGCAACGATATCTATGGTGGAATTATATATTTCCATGGTGGCAGGGGCACCATAATTTCTGGGATCAACCAGGTCCGATTCGAAGATCTTCAAATGAACATATCCGTATGTACAGGGCCATGCTCTCTGCAAAAGGGAGTTTTTTACTGTCAATGACGAGTTATTACACGGCAAATCCCAGGTTATATCTTTGTAATAAACTCCTTTGTCATTTCCTGGTTCTCCCAGGTTTCTTAGTTCGCAATAAATATATCCTGGATTATCCTTATAAATAGTCCAGCCTAAACCAAATCCACTGGGAGTGTCTTGAATGGTCACATGAGTATTGTTATTTATAGAGATATCTCTTTCATAGATATATGAGTCTTTTACCTCTACAATTGTATTTGGCCAGAAGTCAGAAATGTTCCAATCAGCCCATTGGCGTTTCGCAGGGAATGTGATGGTATATGTTCCTTCGCTGGGATATAACTCAAGCCAGAGTTCATGTGCATTTGATATTTGAACTGTAGAGTCATGCATGTCGCTTAAGAATGTGAGTTTAACAGTAGAGTAGTTAATTGCAGTGTAATTAACAGATCCATGAATTGTTGTCCACGGATTTCCAACAAAGTGATTGAATTTGATTGTTGATCCATCTTCATAATCCCAGTTTAACCAATATTGGTTACCCGGGAAAGCATATGAATCCTCGATGATCAATGTGCCTCCTCTTTTGACCCGTAATCTGGTTTGCTGATTTTCTGTCTGTTGCCAGATCATAAGTGAATTCTTAATCGTTAATGTCCCGAAGACTTCAATATCTTTTCTTTGAACAGGCTTGACTAAGATAATCTTGTTCTCGAAGGTGATGTTTTCGCCTGCTTGAACCTTAAAATTCTCATCTATCGTTATTTTTTCTCTGGGGTCTCCACTGCGATAGGTAAAGCCGTTGGCTGATGCATCCCAAACAGGCTCTAAAGGATCTTCACCATCAAGGAAGCAAAATTCACAATCGCCCTCGTATTTAGCAAGTGGATTATTTCTTACAATCTGACCATCTGGCGTGAGTGCCCAGATGCGAATGTCGTCCACACATGTTTTGGTATTGGGACCGGCTCCAAACCCAGCCCTCCCCATCAGGCGTTGGGTATCAATGCCATCAGCTATGGGTTGATTATTCAAGAAAAACTTGATGCGGTTGCCGGCAGCCTCAACCCGAAACGTGTACCATGTATTTGCCTGTGTCGTGATGGATACCCCTCCGAGGCTTTTTGTCGGGGGATAATACGTCAAGGCAGCCTTTCCATTGTACAAAGTGGCCCTATACCCATCTATCGATGAATTAATCCTGGCATATATTTCAGCACTTTGATTGGCGTTCTCCTCTAAAAATTCTACCCGTACCTCTACGGCATAATCAGTCCAGGTCTCAAGACCGAATTTGAACGATTGCCAATCTTTAGAGATATCATTACAGAAAATATGGTTGCCGGTCTTGTCTGACGATACAGACCAATTTCCGGACGTATCATAAATTCCCAGCGCTGTCCCCGCCTCGAAATCTTGCTCAAATAAGGTCGCGGCTCTTTGAGCCAGCGCAAGGTCAGGTGTGCTGGTTGGTGTTAGTGTCTGTGTGGATGTAGGAGTTGGTGTCAATGTAGGTGTTGGAGTCGGAGTTGGGGTTGGTGTTGGCGCGTTGCACCCCATTAAGAACATAAAAGTTATTAAAATACCAATAAGTTTTTGTAGGAATCTTGGTCTGCTCATTATGCACTCCTTTCAGCATAACTAAAATCCAGCCGACCGATATCTATATTCCTCTGGCGATCATTGTCTTAACGACTATACAACAAAACTATTTCTTAAACAATAGGGTATATTGCTGGCCACATGGTTTTCCTAAAGTCGACGTCCAAATGCTCGACCCTCCCAAGGAAATAAACGAAAAATAGATTTAGGGGTGCAAAGCGCCCCTAAATCTATTTTTCGCACAATTCTCCCCTGCCCGCTTCCAGGGAGGCGTCGGGGGTAGGGCCGTAGAAGAAACACTAAAATTACTTTACGGAAAGTCATGCCAACCCTTGCATAATTAGAATATATGTTCTATAATAAGCTTGCCGGCTCACCTCTCCTCCTCATTGTTCTCTGTCTACTGCTATTTGGTCTGTTCTTTACTCCCATGCTCACCGCCGTCCCTCACACTTCCCCCCAGTCTCGACCTCGCCTGCCCGGTTCCCCTTCGCTGCCTCCTCCTAGCCGAGGCGGAATCAAGCCGCCATCGGCTGTTTCGGCGCTGCGAAGTGCCGAAGACCAAAAACGCAGAGCCTGCCCTGAGCGCAAGCGTGGGGGTCAGCCCGGCAACACCAACGCCTTCCGGCATGGGTTCTATTCCAACCGTACCCTCTTCCCTCCTTCCGTCTCGTTCCTAGCCGAAAAGGGCGACATGAACGCGGCTCTCACCAGCAGTTTGGCGGAAAATCGCCACAAGTTGCAGGATATCATTCGCATCACCGAAGGAGGTTTGCCGTTCGACGAAATGGCTGCCTGGCTGTGCGCCGCGACGAAAATAGTTGGGACCCGTGTGATGGCATCCAGAGTCTTGCAGGAACCCGGCAATCGGCAGGAGCAACTGTGCAGTCTTGTCAGGGATCTTCCTGCCCTCCTCCGCTGGGAATCCAAACGCAGCGCCATTCCCGCCCAGCCGATATTCGTTCCTCTGGAGTTAAATAATTTGCACGCGAATTTGAGCCAGGCGGATCTTGGATGGCGATCTCCCCATCTCACCGACGCCCAATGGCTGCTCCTGCAGGAAACCTTCCTCAACTTGCATGTCGACCTTGATTCTTCCCGGAAATACCGCCGCCGCAAGCCTCTGCCTCCTGACCGCCTGCTCTTCGAAGGCATCCTGTGGAAACTGGCGGGCGGCCTCCGCTGGCAGGATCTGCGGGGGAAGTACCCTGTGCGTGCTTGCCAGGATCTCTACCGTGCGCTCTGCCGCCTGGGGTACATGCAATCCATTCTTGAACAGATCCATTGGCATCTCAACGTCTATGGAGGGGCGACTCTGGATGAACTCGTCAAGCGCGGCTGCTTCGAGATATCCGGGCCTCGCGTTCTTCTCTCCCAGTCTGAAGACCTGACCTGGGAGAAGTACACCGCCCTGCTCCTGCTCCAGCAGGGCTTCCATGTCCGTCGGGCCATCCAGCGGGAAGCAGACCTGGAGCGTCGCCGCCGGGGTAATTTCTATCGTCTGCCAGCCATCCGGCTCCCACATTTGCGTTATCAGCCTGTTCGGCCGCCCTCGTGCCGACCTTCGCACCTCGCTTCGCTTCCCATATCAGACGCGCCTCAAGCCATGTCTGGACTGGGCGGGAGCGACCTCCCCGTCGCGCCCGGTTTGGTTTCTGCACAGTCGTCACCTATCATCTATTATGTGTGAGTCCTTGCCGCTTTTCTTTGGACCTTAACATTCGAAATTTCAACCGGTCCTCTGCCCGGCGGTTTCCCTGCCTGGAACTTCCCCCAAATTGGCGGCCATTTCGGTCTGGACAGATTCCCTGCCGTGCTGTAAAATGATGCGCCGTGAAATTGTATTAATCTTTGGAGGATGTAAGTGGCTAACATTAAGTCTCAAATCAAACGTAACCGGCAGAATGACAAGAAACGCCTGCGCAACCGCGTCTACCGCGGCGAAGCCCGCATCGCTGTCAAGAATGCCCGCACTACCATCGAAGAAAGCGCCCCTGAATCGAAGGCGGCTGTCTTGGAAGCCATCAGCGCCTTGGACAAGGCTGTCGAACAAGGCGTGATCCACAAGAATAACGCCGCCCGTCGCAAGAGCCGCCTGATGAAGGCTTATGCCAAAATGGAACCGGTCAAGTTGGAAGCTGCGCCTGCCGCGCTGGAACCCGCCCCCGAGGCTGAACCCGCGAAAAAGAAGGCTGCCTCACGTCGGGGGGCTGCGAAGAAGAAGGTGGAAGAGCCTGAGGTCGTAGCTGCGGAAGAACCCACGGTCGAGCCGAAAAAGACAACCAAAACATCGTCCGCTAAGAAGACTGCCACTAAGAAACCGGCGGCTACATCGTCCCCGAAGGGGAAGAAGGCCGAGGCAAAGAAGCCAGCAGCGAAGAAGACTTCAAAGAAAAAGCCGACCGCGACAAAAGAGTCCTGAGTTCGCGGCTTGCAAAAACCTTGAGCGGGAGCGCCCGAAACGATGGGCCTCCCGTTTTTAAATCCGAGGCTATCCATGGAAAGTGGAGATGATATAATTTCCAAAGCGAGAGATTATGATTTTCACTGAACAACCGGCCATTGAAGCAAAGATCAAAGCCTACTGCGAAGAGCATGGGATCCCATTGATTCCGCTGGAGTGGAAACCGCTCCCCTTTAGCGGGAAGTGGGGTATCTCCACGTCCTTTTTTGGCACAGCGGCCGCCGAAGCCCGCTCTGGAAAAAATGTCGTCGTTGAGCAGCGTGCTCAGGAAATCGCTGAAATGGTGAAAGATAAAGCCCTAAGATTACCAAAGGGATCATACGACGATTCGGGAAATTTCCATGTCGAAGTTGTGAAAGGTTATCTCAACCTGTATTTCGACACGCAGGAATATACCCGCCGCCTTGTGGATGCCGTCCTGGAACAGAAAGACCGCTTCGGGTCTGGACCCGCCACCGGTCAGCGCGTGATGATCGAGTTTTCTCAACCGAACACGCACAAGGCCTTCCATGTGGGGCATCTGCGCGGCACCATCCTGGGCGACGCCCTCTGCCGCATCCTGGAATTCGCCGGGCACGACGTGGTGCGCGCCAACTATCCCGGCGACATGGGCTTGCACGTCATCAAGTGGCTGTGGGGCTACCTGAAGTTCCACAACGGCGAGGAGCCTGCCACCGACATTACCAAGTGGATGGGTGAGGTTTACGCCGAGGCCGCCCAGCGGATCGAAGAGGATCCTGACCTGGAAGCGGAAATACGGGCACTTTACGCCCGCTGGGACCAGCGTGACCCGGAGATCGTCGCGCTGTGGGAGCGGACGCGCGAGTGGTCGCTGGAAGGCTTCCGCCAGATGTACGCCGCCCTGGATGTGCGTTTTGACGTGTACTACTTCAACAGCCAGGAAGAAAAACCCGGCAAGGTAATCGTGGAGGAACTTGTCCGCCGCGGCATCGCCACGGACGAACGCCCTCAGGGTGGGGCGGTGTTCGTCAAAATTGACGAAGTGCTGGGCCTAAAAAAAGAACAGTTTCACACCGCGGTCGTCCTGCGCTCGGACGGGACCGCCCTCTACGCCACCGAGGACCTGGCGCTGGCGTTGCACAAATTCCGCGATTATCCCGACCTGGCGAGATCCGTCTACGTGGTGGACGTGCGCCAGAGTCTGCATTTTACGCAGGTATTCAAGATCCTGGAAATCGCCGGGCATGCCCAGGCGCAGAAATGCAGCCATGTGTCTTACGAACTGGTGAACCTGCCCGGGAACGTGGTCATGTCGTCCCGCGAAGGGACGGTGGTGCTATTGGAAGATCTGCTGCGGGAGGCCACCGCGCGCGCCTGGGAGGAAGCCCGCAAGAAGAACCCCTCCCTGACTGAGGCTCAGCTCGAAAGCGTGGCAAAAGCCGTCGGGTTGGGCGCCCTCAAGTATCCCATGCTGGCGCGCGAGAACACGAAAATGGTCACCTTCGACTGGCAGACGGCGCTGGATTTCAACGGGCAGGCCGCACCCTACATCCAGTACGCCCACGTGCGATGTAATTCGATCCTGCGCAAGGCCGGGGTTGAGATAGCAAACCTCCCACCTTCCGCTTTCCAATATGCGCTGGAACCGGCCGAAGTGGAATTGATCGACTGGCTCTCGCGTTTCCCATCCGAGGTCCAGCGCGCCGCCGCTGAATATAAGCCGCTCGCCATTGCCAGCATCGCTTACGATATCGCCAAAGCCTTCGCCGGCTTCTATGACGCCTGTCCGGTTGTGCAGGCCGAGCCGCAGGTCTGCCTCGCCCGCCTGCGCCTGGTTGCCGCCACCCGGCAGACGTTGGCAAATGCTTTGGCGCTTTTAGGCATCACAGCCCCCGAGGTGATGTGATCACCGTGGTACGTTGTCAAGACGACAGGTTGTCACATTAACCTGCGAACTTGTGAACGTGTAAACTTAAAAACTTATCAACAGGAGAACCTATGCCAACCCGTACTCTCATCATGGGCGCCGCCGGGCGCGACTTCCACAACTTCAATGTCTATTTCCGTGATAACAAGGACTATGAAGTGGTGGCTTTTACTGCGACCCAGATCCCCGACATCGAAGGCCGCACTTATCCGAAGGAACTGGCCGGGAAACTGTATCCGAAAGGCATCCCGATCTATGCCGAGACCGACCTGCTGAAGCTCATCAAGAATTTGAAGGTGGATCTGGTCATCTTCGCTTATTCGGACGTGCCCCACGAAGTGGTCATGCACAAGGCTTCGATGGTGCTGGCCGCCGGGGCTGACTTCCGCCTGATGGGCGAAAAATCCACCCAGGTCAAATCCACCAAGCCGGTCGTTTCGGTCTGCGCCGTGCGCACCGGCTCGGGCAAGAGCCAGACCACCCGGCGTGTATCGCTCATCCTGCGCGACATGGGCTACAAGGTCGCGGCCATCCGCCACCCGATGCCTTATGGGGACCTGGTCAAGCAGGAAGTCCAGCGCTTCGCCACCTACGCCGACCTCGACAAGCACCAATGCACGATAGAAGAGCGCGAGGAGTACGAACCCCACATTGACAATGGCATCATCGTCTACGCCGGAGTGGATTACGAGAAGATCCTGCGCGCCGCCGAGAAGGAAGTGGACATCATCCTGTGGGATGGCGGCAACAATGATTTCTCGTTCTACGTCTCGGACCTGAAGATCGTGGTGGCCGACCCGCACCGCCCCGGGCACGAGAGCACCTATCACCCCGGCGAAGTTAACAGTCGCGATGCCGATGTGATTGTCATCAACAAAGTGGATACTGCCGATCCGCAGGCGGTCATCAAAGTCCGCGAGAACATGCGCCTGATGAACCCGAAAGCGATCGTCATCGAAGCCGCCTCCCCGCTCTTCGTGGACAACCCCGCTGCCATTATGGGGAAACGCGTGCTGGTCATCGAAGACGGCCCGACCCTGACCCACGGCGAGATGGCCTACGGTGCCGGCTTCGTAGCCGCCAAACGCTTTGGCGCCAAAGAGATCGTGGACCCGCGCCCGTTCGCGGTCCGGTCCATTGCTGAGACCTACAAGAAGTACCCAAAGACCGGTCCCATACTGCCCGCCATGGGATACGGTGAAGCGCAGACGAGGGACCTGGAAGCCACCATCAGGAAGGCGGACGTGGACCTGGTCATCATCGGCACACCGATCGACCTGACCCGCGTCCTCAAGATCAACAAACCCTACGCGCGCGTGCGCTACGAATTGCAGGAGATCGGCCAGCCCACGCTGGAGGATATCCTGAAGAAGAAGTTTGGCAAAAAGAGCAAGAAGAAATAGGCAAGAAGATACAAAGGCCGGGTTTCTCACCCCTTTCGGGAGCCTTCGGGAAACCCGGCCTCTTTGTTACAATAGGACTATGTTCATAGATCAGGCAGAAATTCTCGTACAATCTGGCAAAGGCGGCGATGGGATGGTCCATTTCCACCGCGAAAAATATGTCCCGCGCGGCGGACCCGACGGGGGCGACGGCGGGCGCGGAGGGAGCGTTATTCTCGAAGTGCGCCCCACGCTCAACACGCTGGCGGCCTTCCGCCACACAGCACGCTACACGGCGGAGAACGGCAAAGGCGGTGGGACCAATAACAAGTTCGGCAAATCCGCTGACGACCTGATCGTGCTCGTCCCACCCGGCACGGTGGTCTACGACGCTGCCACCGGAAGCCTGATCGGCGACCTGACTGCACCCGACCAGAGCCTGCCGGTTTGCAAGGGCGGGCGCGGCGGGCGCGGCAATCCCCATTTCAAGAGTTCCATCAACCAGATCCCGCGCACTGCCGAACGCGGTGAACCAGGCGAAGAAAAGCGCCTGCGTCTCGAACTCAAACTTATCGCCGACATTGGCATCGTCGGTGTACCCAACGCTGGTAAATCCACTCTGCTATCGGTCCTGACCAACGCCAAACCCAAGATCGCCGCGTACCCGTTCACGACCCTTGAGCCGAACCTGGGCGTGGCGGAAGTGGACGCCGAGACGACGGTTGTGCTGGCCGATATCCCCGGCTTGGTGGAAGGTGCCGCTCAGGGCGTGGGGCTGGGACATGACTTCCTGCGCCACATCCAACGGACCCGGGTGCTGATCCACCTCCTGGACGGCCTGGCCGACGACCCGCTGGAGGATTTCGCCCAGACCAACACCGAATTGGGCCTTTTCGACCCGAACCTGGCAAAGAAGCCGCAGATTGTAGCCCTGAACAAGATAGACCAGCCCGAGGCCCAGGAACGCTGGCCGAAGATCAAGAAGGAACTAAAGAAGCGCGGCTACACCTGCATGGCGATCTCCGCCCTGGCCCGAACCGAAGTGCGCGAGTTGCTGCTCAAAGCCGCCGCCACCCTGGCCGAGACGCCGACGTTGGAGGAAGTCGAACCGCCCATGCCTGTATACCGCCCCGCCGAAGACCCGCGCGCCTTCACCATCCTGCGCGAACCTGACGGGTAAGA
>Ga0209777_10002541_pt1 | contig 23779 bp, 23 predicted proteins | sample FrelakmetHBP12HB_FD_187147 | JGI IMG/M metagenome (GOLD analysis project Ga0209777, IMG submission 187147) | Freshwater lake sediment microbial communities from the University of Notre Dame, USA, for methane emissions studies -HBP12 HB (SPAdes)... | ecosystem: Environmental > Aquatic >... | reverse complement strand
AAAAATAACATCATCATGATCGGGCCCACCGGCGTGGGCAAAACGTTTCTCATCAAGCTTATTGCCCAGAAGATCGGGGTGCCGTTTGTGAAAGGCGATGCCACCAAGTTCAGTGAAACCGGTTACGTGGGCGGCGATGTTGAGGATCTGGTGCGCGACCTGGTCCGGGAAGCAAACGGAGATATTGAGCGGGCGCAGTACGGCATCATCTACATTGACGAGATTGACAAGATTGCCAGCAGCAATAACCTCTATGGCCCTGATGTGTCCCGCACCGGCGTGCAGCGGGCGCTGCTCAAGCCGATGGAGGAGACCGAGGTGGACCTCAAGGTGCCCCATGACATAGTTTCGCAGATGGAGGCTGTCGAGCAGTACCGGAAGACCGGGAAGCGGGAGCGGCGGATAGTGAATACAAAGAACATTCTCTTCATCATGAGCGGCGCTTTTAACAGTCTTGAAAAAGTAATTGGCGACCGTTTGAACAGCAAGGGGCTGGGCTTCAGTGCCGAGCTGAAGAGCCCTGAGCGTGAGGAGGCGCTGCTGGGAGCGGTGAAGGCAGAAGACCTGATGAACTTCGGGTTCGAGTCAGAGTTCATCGGCAGGCTGCCGGTTGTTGCGGTGTTTGAATCTCTGACCAGGGATGATTTGTATGCAATCCTTAAAAACCCGAACAGCGCGGTGATAAACAGCAAGAAACGCGATTTTATGGCCTATGGCATTGATATACGGTTTGAAGATGATGCGCTGAGAACCATTGCAGAAATGGCGTGCGCAGAAAAGACCGGGGCCCGCGGCCTTATCAGCGCCGGAGAAAAGGTTCTGCTGACGTTTGAAAAAAAGCTGCCCTCAACCACTATAGATAAGCTGGTGGTAACCAAAGCAATGGCTGAGCATCCGTCCCGGGAGCTGAAGAGCCTGCTGTCCGGCAAGGGGCTTGACACCATGTATCAGCGGCATCAGCAGCTCATCGAAAAAGAGAAAGACGATCTCCGGGAATGCATGCTGGAGAAGGTAACCTCACTGAGCGCGGCCCAGCAAAGCTTTTTAAGCAGTGAAAGCCTGGATATCATATTGCACACTGCGGTGGTGAAATGCCGCGCTTATCAGAGCGTGCTTGATGAGGCGATGGGCATCGAGCGTGCGGTGCGAAGGTTTGAAAAAAAGTTTTTAGGGCTCCATGGTATTTTAATTCAGCTTGACGAGAAGGCGGTGAACAGACTATTAGAAAAAGTGTTTACTGATAATGAACGGGTGGACATCCTCCTGGAAGGGCTGCTCAAAAATTATGAGCACGGCCTCAAACTCCTCCGGGAGAAGACCGGAAAAAACAGTTTCGTGTTCTCCCGTGAGGCAATAGAATCGCCGCAGCAATACCTGAGCGATTTAATAAAAGAATCATACCAGCAGGGAGCGTAAATGGCAGCATTTGAAGATTATTATAAAATACTGGGTGTCGGCAGGAATGCCACGGAAGCGGAGCTAAAAAAGACCTACCGCAAGCTTGCCATGCAGTATCATCCGGACCGGAATCCCGGGGACAAGAGCGCGGAGGAGAAGTTCAAGAAAATAAATGAGGCCTATGCGGTGCTGAGCGATAAGGAGAAGCGCGCGCAGTTCGACCGCTTTGGCTCGGCCGGGTTCCATCAGCGCTACACGCAGGAAGACATTTTCCGCGGCTTTGACGTGGGAGATTTATTCAAAGACCTGGGGTTCGGCTCTGAAGATATTTTCAACAGGGCTTTTGGCGGCGCCCGCCGCGGCGGCAGCCACGGCCCGGGATTTGGCGGGAGGGGCCGGGGTGCCGGGTACCGCGCAGAGGATTTATTTGGCGGCGGAGGGTTCGGCCAGGAAGCATATACGCCGCAGGGCCGGGACTTGAGCATGGACCTGACCATAGATTTCATGGAAGCCATTACCGGGTGTGAAAAAAAGATTGCCTATATTGTTGACGGCGCAAAAAATGAAATCACGGTGAAGATTCCCCACGGCATCTCGAGCGGTCAGAAACTGCGTCTGAGCGGTAAAGGGGAGCGCGGCGCGTCCCCTGCGCCGGGAGACCTGTATGTGACGGTTCAGGTGCAGGAGCACCCGGTATTCAAACGGGAAGGAGACGATATCCTGGTTGAGCAAGAGATAAAACTGTCGGAAGCGCTTCTGGGCACTACCATCGAAGTCCCAACCGTGACCGGGACCAGCAAAATCAAGGTTCCCCCCGGCATCCAGAGCCATACCAAACTGCGGCTCAAAGGCTGCGGGGTTCATCATTTCAAGGGCAGCGGTCAGGGAGATGAATACGTGAAGATACTGGTGCAGATCCCCAAACACCTCACGGCGCAGCAGAAAAAAATATTTGAGAATTTGTCGGCAGAGGGGCTGTGATAGAAACCAGCAGGTTTGAACATGCATACTATAACAGCAAAGGAGGAAATCAATGATATCTAAAAAACTGCTCGACCTGATCCTGCATAAGGAAGACAGGCTGACACAGCGCTGGGTAGACGAGGTGAAGAAATCCCCATACATGAAAAGCTACCAGGGCCACCGTGATGATGAATTGCGCACGAGAAACAAGAAATTCTTTGAGTACCTGGCAAAATGGATAGATGAAGGGACTTCACGGGAAGAAACAGGCGCCTACTTTGAAACTATCGGCCGGCAGCGGTACCGGGAAGGGTTCCCGCTTCCTGAAATACTGTACGGCGTATTTTTAGCGAAGAATGTGTTTCACGATGTATTAGTGCAGGAGGCGCTGTTGACCAGCGCTATGGAAATCTACCAGACGCTGGAATTAATCACGATGATCTATACCTTTTTTGACCACGGCAATTTTAATATCACCAGAGGCTACCTGGAAGAGCTGTATGCGGCAATCGGTAAATCCGGGAAATTATCGGATGCTGATCTGAAGAGATACTTTTTCACCGGGTCGTTTGGCACGCCGGATGTCCGTTTCGCGTGAAGGTAACAGACCTGCAGATAGTGATTACCCTGCCAGTTGTTAAACTCAGTTACCTCTCAACACACATCACAACGGTCCCGGCTATTTGATTTCCGGTGCTGCGTTCGGGTCAAACGGGTTGGTGCGAATCACCAGGGAAAAGATATACGGATAATCAGCCTTCAGGTGCCTGACATAGGCTATCCATTCGGCGAGCAGCAGCACATAGGCCCTCTTCAGGTCGTTAACAACGTGGTGATAGTCCGGTGGTGTGAGCGACGCTACGGTTTTTCGAACCGCCAGTTCTTCGGTAAGATGGAACACCGCAAACAGCAGGTCGGTGAAGGATTCGTGCTCAAGGAGGTTAGGGTTCTCAAGCAGGCTGAGCAGGAAGCCCCGTTTATCGAGCAGAAATGATTTCAGTTCCTCCAGATCACGAATGCCGGAATCTATAGAGCACTCATGAGCAGCGAGAAATTTCCTGACATTGTCAAATTCCTGATCAGTCCATTCCCCTTTTATTAGAAGGCTGCTTCTGATTTGAGATACGCTCAGATCGAAGGCCGAGAACAACCGCAGCAGGCCGGTCCCCGTCTCGCTGAAAAAAGTCCCAATAGCCATATTCATTTTACTGAGCTTTGCCTGCTTTTCCCGCCTGCGCAGGAGTTCTTCCACAATAATTGATACCACCAGCACCTGGATCGGCACAAATGCCATGTCCTGCAGCAGGTAAAAGAGCGTGTCGCTTTCTTTATGAAAAAAATATATCTCAATAAGATAGAGAATGACCGAGATGCTGATAAGAGAAAGCCCTATCAGGAGGTAGCCTTTCAATCGCTTCATATGGTGCCCCCGCTGTTATAACGCAGTATGATGTTATATGAGACCAACCATGCGGTCAATCCCTGCTTTAAACCGTTTTGCGTGGAAACGGCATCTCAATCCTCTCTTTTTTCAGCCGGTAAAAAATTCTCTTGCGCAGTTCCGGCTGCACCCGTGCCTGGTCAGTAAACTCCCGCACCTGAGGCCGTGTGAACACTATAAAATAAAGCCTGATACGTGTCAAAGAAAACTGCTTTGCAAATCGCACTTGACGAAACGCCGCCGGACACTTATATCCTGTGTATGCCGGTTGTACTGATGGGGATTGCGGAGCCGATGCCGAACATGAGCTTCGGTTTTTTTTATCAGCCGCACCATGACCGATGAGGAATCGCGTTCGCCGCATGACCTTAACGGCGCACTCTTTTATTTTGAACAATAATGCACGTACTATGAACGGTAAGGCAGTAATTTTCGACCTGGACGGAACGCTGCTTGATACGCTGGAGGATATTGCGCTGTCAATGAACAGCGTCCTTATCAATGCGGGGTTCCCTTCCCACCCGGTAGTTGCTTACCGCGGTTTCATCGGCGAGGGCATTACCAGCCTGGTGCGCAAAGTTCTCCCTGAAGGACGCCGGGATGAGAGGACTGTTGAGCAGATGGTGGCAGCAATGCTCGTTGAATACGGGGCTCACTGGGCCGACCATACCCGGCCATATCCCGGTATACCTGCAGTGCTTGATGCTCTCAGCAGCAGGGAAATACCCATGGCAGTGCTGTCCAACAAGATGGACCGGTTTACCAGGGAGATCGTTGCAGCGCTGCTCGGTGACTGGAAATTCGCCGATGTGATAGGCGCGCAGGAGGCAATTCCCGCGAAACCTGACCCGGCAGGGGCGCGCCTGATAGCGCAAAGGCTTGGCATAGAGGAGCAGGCGTTCCTCTACCTGGGGGATTCCAATATTGACATGCAGACCGCAGTCAGTGCCGGCATGTTCCCGGTGGGCGCCTTGTGGGGTTTTCAAAGTGCCGGCGCATTGCGCGCAGCCGGTGCGCGGGAGCTGATACAAGAGCCTGCGGAGCTGTTGAAGCTGTTATAAATTATCTTGACCTCTCAGCGCAAGCTGAGGTACCTTTTTCCCGCAGGGACAGGACATCCGAAGAGCCCGTCCTCCTGCAGGATATGATAGATGCCAATCCGGGAGTATTCGGCAGTGATGTCTGAAAATAAGCCGGTTAAAAAAAGGGTAGCCCAGGATGTGAGCGCGCAGCTGTTCTGCGTTGTTCTGACGCTTGCCGTGATTTTCGTGTCAGGATGCAGCACGGAAAATGTAAAAACAGGGCCGCCGGGAAAAATTTCGGCACAGCGGGCGGAGCTACCCCCTGAAGAGGGGCCCAAAACATTTGTGTATGCCATAAAATCAGCGGTCAATTTGCGGTCAGGCCCGGGCGCCCGCTGCCTCTCACTGGAACAACTTGACCAAAACCAGACACTGGGTGTTCAGGCCAAAGAAGGTGACTGGCTGCGTGTTAAAACTGCGGCCGGCACTAAAGGCTATGTGCAGCGGGACATGGTATCGGATACATGGATAAAGGTGCATAAAAAGGAGCGGAAGTTATACCTGCTTAAACAGGATACTGTCGTAAAAACCTGCCGTATCGGCCTGTGCCCGGATAACCCGCTTAGCGATAAATGCCGGATGGGAGACGGCGGTACACCCGAGGGCAGATTTTACATCTGCAGCATGGACGGCGATCCTGCAAAGCTTAAATACGGGCCGCGTTCAATGCTTCTCAGCTACCCTAATAAAGAAGATGCGCGGCGCGGCTTTCAGGAAGGTTTAATAGATTATCAAACCTATGCTGATATTTTGCAGGCCTTGAAAGATGGCCGCGCACCGAGCCAGAAGACCGCCCTGGGAGGCCAGATCCGCATCCACGGCAGCGGCGGCAAATTTGACTGGACTAAGGGATGCGTGGGCCTTGAAGACGGGGATGTCATTGCTGTCTTCAGGATGGTTTCCCGGGGGACCAGGGTGGATATCTATAAATCCGCGCAGCAGGACCGGGAATTGAACAGCCCCGCATATCTGGGCCAGCAACTCCTGGCCGAAGCAAAAAAGCAGGCCGCCGGACCGGCGCGCTATGCTCTTCAGAACTCCGCGCTCATTCAGTCGGATTATCCCGCGGGAGCACGCATCGTGAGCCCGCCGGCAACCGCTGATGCCCTGCTGCGGGTAATGCGCTCTGCGGGAATTGACCTGCAGGCGCTTATTAATGAAGATCTGGCGCTCTCTCCCTGGCGCTATCATTACTGCGCGAAACAGAATAAAGAGAAAGAGTGGCTGCAGCCCTGCCATATCAACACGTATCTTTCTTACCGCGCGCTGGTAATTTCCGTTTCCGCGGGCACGAACTATCTGAAATATCTGCAGCCGGGTGATATTGTCGTTATTGGGAGCGCTTCCGGGCCAGGGGGCCGCGGTGACAGCATCGGTATTATTGATGATACCAGGAGCAGTAGCGGGCTGCCCAGGCTCATCACGCTATGGCAGCAGGACGGCAGAATTACGGTAACAGATCTGCCTGGCAGGAACCTGTCAGCAATCCGGTACTGTTTCAGAATGCCGCACCCGTTTGATTATCAGTAAGTAACAGCAGAACACAGACAACAGAAGTCAGAATACAGTGTTAGGGGAGATGAAGATGAAAGTTGTGGCATTTAACGGGAGCCCGCGGAAAGGCGGCAACACGGAACAGGCAATCGAAACCATATTCAGGGAATTGCAGGCCGAAGGCATTGCTACCGAATTGATCCAGATCGGCGGGCAGCCCCTCCATGGCTGTACTGCCTGCTACCAGTGTTTTGCCAATAAAGACAAGCAGTGCGTTATCAAAAATGATGAACTCAACAGCTATGTCGCCAAAATGATCGAGGCTGACGGCATTATCATCGGTTCGCCCGTCTATTTCAGCAACGTCACCACAGAGGTAAAAGCCCTCATTGACCGTGCCGGGCTGGTCGGCCGGGCAAACGATAATCTGTGGAAAAGAAAAATCGGCGCAGCAGCTGTGGCCGTGAGACGGGCAGGGGGCACGTTCACCTTCTCGGCGATTAATTTCTTCTTTTTCATCAGCGAGATGATTGTGCCCGGGTCAAATTACTGGAATTTGGGCATCGGACGTGATCCCGGGGAAATTCAAAACGATGAGGAGGGCATCGCTACCTTTAAGCGGTTAGGCCAGAATATGGCCTGGCTGCTTAAAAAGATTCACGCTATCCCGTGACCTGTTTCCGCCATGATACGATGGCAGTGATGTGCGAGATAATTATGGGGAAAAAACTATTGGATGATTTTGGCAAATTGTGGTACAAAGGACGGGAGTTTAAACATTATTTTATTGCAAACAGAAAAGGAGGTTAGGTTACATGAAGCACAATAAAAACATTCTTTTTATTCTGGTGCTGCTGCTGGCGGCCGCCTGTTTTATTCTGGGGCAGGCTGAAGCTCAGCAGGCGCAGCCACCGGCACCTGCAAAACCGGCTTTCAAGCCCGGTGAAGAGCCGAAGATAAAATTTACCGAAGTGAGCCATGATTTTGGCAAAGTGGAACAGAATGCCAGCCTGAAATATTCCTATGTCTTTAAAAATGAAGGCAAGAGTACGCTCATCATTGAGAATGTCAAAGCGTCTTGAGGGTGCACGGCAGCTCTGGCGTCTGCCAGAGAGATTCCCCCGGGCGGGGAAGGAAAAATTGATGCAACATTGAAGACCAGTACCCATGGCGGCAAGGTGACCAAAGTCGTCACGGTGACAACCAATGACCCTTCACAGCAGACTATAAAGCTTAACCTTATTGTAGACGTGCAGGTGATGTTTGCCCTGGAGCCATTCATCATTAACTTTGGCCGTTACAAGAAAGGTGAGACCCAGGTACGCTATGTAACCGTGGTGGGTGAGGAAAAAGATAAGACAAAAATAATCTCGGCAACAGCACGGGGTAAAGAGATAAAGGTCGAGACCAGTCCCGACGGATATGACAACAGCAAGGACAAACGAATCAAGGTTTCCGTGCTCCCAGATGTGAAGGTGGGACAGTTCAGGGATGTTATTACGGTTACCACCGATCATAAGACCATTAAAAATATGACCATCAGTGTGTTCGGCGAGGTGGCAGGTGACATCACCGTCACGCCGCGTTCTTTTTCCTTCGGCTTTTTTGAGAAGGGTAAAGCTATAGAGAAGGTAGTGTCGTTAAAAGCCAATCCGCCGGCGACCTTTAAAATTCTGAAAGCAGAATCAACCTCGCCTGATGTACAGCTTGATGTGGTCCCTGTTGCGGAAGGGAAAGAATATCAGGTCAAGGCGCGGGTCAGGGACACGTTTGACAAGGATTCCCTGCGGGGCAACATTGTCATTACCACTGATAATAAAGAACAACCCTCTGTTGAAGTGATGTTTTTCGGCAGGATGCAAAAGGGGCCCATGACGGCGCCCGGCCAGCGGCCTCCGCAAGCAGTTCCGATGGTTCCGGCTCCTGCAGCAAAATAGCGATGAGCACTGCCAGTACAGGGTAACCATAATGCACCCCTTTTCTCTTGTTATTGGGAAAAGGGGTGTGTTTTATAGTGCTGTGGTTTTATAAAAAAATATTGAACCACAGAGGACATTGAGGCTGCAGGCAAAAGGCACTGAGGCACAAAGAAAACAGCGTGCGGATTGGTAATTAAGTGAAAGTGCAATTCGGGTCACGGTTCGACAAGCTCACCGCAGGCGAGACACAAGTCACTGGTCACAAGCCACTCCGAACAGATTGCTTCGAACTAAATAGGTGTAACAATGGCTTTTCAGGATCTCAGGGAATATATTGCTGCGCTTGAGTCTCAGCGTGATTTGAAACGAATAGCGGTGCCCGCAGATCCGGTACTTGAAATTACCGAAATAGCTGATCGTGCCGTCAAATCAGGGGGACCCGCACTCCTGTTCGAGCAGGTAAAAGGCTCTCCCTATCCGCTGGCGATCAATTTATTCGGCACTTTGAAGCGCTCCTGCTGTGCCCTTGAGGTCAGGGACTTTGACGAGATAGCGGAGAGAATAGTTTCCTTTATTCCCCAGACGCCGCCCGATTCCCTTATGGACAAGGTAAAGTTCCTCTTTAAATTAAAAGAGATCGGCGGCTTTCAGCCAAAAAAAGTAAGCTCAGGCCCGGTCCAGGACGTTATCGAAAGCACCCCCGACCTCACCACGCTTCCAGTCCTCAAATGCTGGCCGCAGGATGCCGGCCGCTTCATCACGCTGCCGCTGGTTGTTACCAAAAATCCCCGTACCGGACGGCAGAACGTGGGGATGTACCGCATTCAAATCCTCAGTGAAGATAAAGCCATCATGCACTGGCATGTGCATCATGACGGGGCAAATAATTTCCGCCTGCATCAGGAGATGGGCAGGGACATGGAGGTTGCGATTGCCTTGGGAGGAGACCCGGCCACCATCTATGCGGCAACCGCGCCGCTGCCTCCGGGTCTTGATGAACTTATCTTTGCCGGATTTCTGCGCGGCGCTCCTGTGGAAGTGGTGAGGGCTCAAACCGTTGACCTGGTGGTGCCGGCGCACGCTGAATTCATATTGGAGGGAACGGTCTCTGCCACCGAGACCAGGCTTGAAGGCCCGTTTGGCGACCATACCGGGTTTTATTCAGGTGCTGATGAGTACCCGGTCATTCATATAAAGGCCATCACCAGGAGAAAAAATCCCCTGTATCCCGCGACCATAGTAGGACGGCCGCCGATGGAGGACTGCTTCCTCGGCAAGGCCACCGAGCGCATCTTCCTGCCGCTTATAAAATTGCAGCTGCCCGAGATCGCTGATATCAACCTGCCCTGCGAAGGGGTGTTTCACAACTGCGTGATTGTTTCCATCAAAAAAGAATATCCCGGGCACGCGCGCAAGGTGGCATCGGCGCTGTGGGGCATGGGGCAGATGATGTTTGCAAAAGTTATCATTGTGGTGGAGGATGAGGTGGATGTGCAGAATCTCTCTGAAGTCGCGTGGAGAGCCTTGGGCAATACTGACCTTGAACGGGATATATTTTTCACCAAAGGCCCGCTTGATGTCCTGGACCACTCCTCTCCGGTCGCGCTCTACGGGTCTAAAATGGGCATAGATGCGACGCGGAAATGGAAGGAGGAAGGGCATGAGCGGCCCTGGCCGGAAGAGATTAAAATGTCAGACGAGGTGAAGGCGCTGGTGACCCGGCGCTGGAAAGAATACGGGTTTGAATAATTGAGGATACAAAGAAGAGATGCAAACAAAAAGCTGATAGCTGATCCCGAAGGCTTTCGGGACTGACGGCTGGTAGTTTTTAATGAAATTATTTATTGATCTTGGTGCTCAATTTTTAACAGTACCCGGGTTAGAATTAAGGATACATGAAGAAACTGCAATTAATTCTTGCGATGATTAAATTCGAGCATACCATTTTTGCCCTGCCGTTTGCCTACCTGGGCATGGTTCTGGCCGCGAACGGACTGCCTGATTTTTATACCTTCTTCTGGATCACGGCCGCCATGGTAGGGGCGCGAAGCTATGCCATGGCAATGAACCGGCTCGCGGACAGAACGATCGACAGTAAAAATCCGCGGACCCGGCATTGGCCCCTGTCCCAGGGCGCGGTCACGGTTCTTGAGACCGGCGTGTTTGTCATCTGCTCAGTTCTCTTGTTTGTTATTTCTGCTTTCATGCTTCCGTCCCTGTGCCATAAGCTCTGGCCGCTGGTGCTCATTCCCATGACCGTATATCCCTTTATGAAGCGCTTTACCTGGACGAGCCATTTGGTGCTCGGCTGCTGCCTCGGGCTTGCGCCGCTGGGCGCGTGGGTCGCGGTTACCAACGCTTTGCCCCCTGCGGGGATTGCAGCGCTGGGACTTGCGGTCGGGCTGTGGACCGCGGGGTTTGATATCATCTACAGCTGCCAGGATTACGTTTTTGACCTGCAGGAGGGGCTGCATTCAATTCCCGTGCGCTTTGGGCTGGGCCCGGCGCTCGTTGTTACCCGCTGGCTGCATGCGGCGGCCGTGGGGCTGCTGGCGCTTGTGGGCATGAGCTTTTCGCTTGGCCCCATCTTTTATGCAGGAATTCTGCTCATCGCCATCTTCCTCTGGTATGAAAACCGCATTGTGTCACCCACTGACCTCTCGCGCGTCACGGTATCGTTTTTCACCCTCAACGGATTTGTCAGCATCTGCGCGTTTGTATTTACCTTCCTGGCAGTTTTTTTAAGACGGTAGAATGTGCTGCAGGCGTTCCTTGATAGGAGTTTTAAATCATGAAGCTTAATTATTATCCTGAAACAGATTCTCTTTATATTGACCTTTTAGAAAAACAAAGCGTGGAAAGCCGGGAGATTTCCGAGGGCATTGTTCTCGATTACGATGGCGAGGGACAGTTGGTTGGAATTGATATTGATAATGCAAGCAAGAAGATACAGCTCAAGGAACTTACCCTTAAAAAAATCCCCATTGATATTTTTACCGTAGCAGCCTGATAATTATGAAATATCGCTGTCACCAAAGCAGTAAGTAATGGGCGCCGAACTCTGAGTGATAATAAAAATCGCCTTCAGGTTGCATAACAGGCCTGCAGGCGGTTTTGAATTTTTAACGTAGCAGAGACACTATCCAATTTTCAAATCACCGCCCTTCAGCAGCCATTCAACAGAGACCTCAAGAATTTCCGCAAACGCCAGCAATTCAAAGTCAAAAATATTGCGCTCCCCTCTCTCTATTTTTCCTATAGCTGTTTGGTTCAGAATGATTTTATAATCTTCAAGAGCAACAGACACATCAATCTGTTTCATCTTTTTGCGCAGACGGGCAATTCTGAGCCGCTCACCGCATATATTTTTTAACTTCTTAGACATAGTTACTCCATAAAAATAGATAACTATGTCTTTAACATTTTATATTGACTTAAATTGCCTATATTGTTATATTATAGCCTAAATTAGACTTTATAAGATCACTACTAATTAAAAAATTTTTATTTTTTTCAGTAGGGAGTACCCTATTACGGGGTATCGCACTCAGAAAATATTCAGGGAATAAAAACCGAACCTCTTTCAGCCTGTGTACTGATGGGTGTTTTTTTATTTTTCGTTCAAGGGAGGGTAAAATGAAAAAAATAATTATTTTTTTTCTGGCAGTATTTTCCCTTCATGGGCTCGCTTTTGGTTCGTTTAATTTTATTGATAACGGCGACGGCACGGTAACTGATGCGAGAACGGGTCTTATCTGGATGAAGAATGCTAATCCATTAGGTCCAATAGAGGCAAACGATACTTCAGTATACTTACGAAATCTTGCAGACGGCCAGGCAGGATTAACCGATGGTTCAACAGCCGGCCAATGGCGTCTTCCCAGTATACAGGAGCTTGAAGGAATAGGCACAGACCCCCCTGCTACTTGGAATACAAATCCTCCTCCTTATACCTGGACAATGCCTGGAACACCTTTTACAAATGTGCAGTCTGGTTCCTATTGGTCGAGCACGAGAGATGCTTTCGGCCGCTTTTACATGTACCTGGCCATGTCCGATGGCACCGTGGACTACGGTATGGAGGGAGGCGAGTGGGCCTTAGTCTGGCCTGTTCGGGACGGTGTGTCTATGATAATCGAACTTGCATCGTTCTATGCTACCCCAAAAGCAGGCAAAGTAATCCTGAACTGGTCAACCGAGTCCGAAATCGACAACGCCGGCTTCAACCTCTACCGTGCAGATGCAGAGAATAGTGAATACACTAAAATAAACACTTCGCTAATCAGCGCTAAAGGCTCATCTATTCAGGGCGCAGCATACGAGTTCACAGATAATAATGTCCAGAACAGAAAGACATACTACTATAAACTGGAAGATATAGACCTAAAGGGCACGTCAACTATGCATGGGCCTGTATCTGCTACGCCGCGTTTGATTTATGGATTGTCTAAGACCGTAGGCAAGTGAGGGTAATACCGCAATGTATCCATAGAATGTAAATCTAAAATATCCCTGGTTTAAAAGGCAGCGTCAATAGATAATGGCGCTGCCTTTTTTCATGGATTTAAAAGGGGTATAATCATTTGCTTTAAAAGAGACCAGCAAAATGTTACAAATAAAATACTGTTTGACTAAATGTATAAATGTAAATAAAGTTCAATAATTAAAGGGTTATGGAGTTCATGAGTTAATAACATCAGGCAGCCCGCATGTTTCCGATTGAATGGATACAGGAACGTGTCTTAAAGAATGAATATTACTACTCAGGTCATGCTGAGCAGGAGAGGCAAAATGATAATCTGACGCTTGCTGAAATTGAGGAAGCCATACAATCAGGCAGGATTTTAGAACAATATAGGGACACCGGAAGAGGTAAAAGTTGTTTAGTAGCGGGTTTACGGATACCGGGAAGCCAATACATGTTGTTTGCGGCCAAAGGGGCAAGTGGTTGGTAGTTATAACCGTATATATCCCTCAACCGCCTAAATTTAAAACACCGTATGAGAGAGGTGGACAATGATTAAGGTTTGCAACTTTTGCGGTAATAAAAACTTTAAACAGAAAAATGTCCAGCACATTTACCGGCATGAAGATAAATTGCTTATTATAAATAATGTCCCGTGTGAAGAGTGCGAATATTGTGGCGAAAAATACTTTGCCGCAAAAGTATTTAAAAAGATTGAACAGGAATTTAAGGAAATATATTTCTCCGGCAAACGGGCTGCGAAAAGGCTTACCGTGCCGGTAGAAGAATTTATGGAGATACAGTAATGAAAAAAGTCACCATCCTTGACCTGCAGAAAATGAAGGACAGCGGGGAGAAGATAACCATGCTCACCGCGTATGATTACCCCACGGCGCGGATGCTTGACGAGGCCGGTGTTGATGTGCTGCTGATCGGGGATTCTGTGGGCAACGTGATGATGGGCTATGAAAACACGCTCCCCGTGACCATTGATGACATGGTATATCACACCAGGGCCGTGGCAAAAGCGCGCAAGCGGGCGCTGGTGGTTGCCGACATGCCCTTCATGTCCTACCAGGTTTCCATAGAGGAGGCGCGGAGAAATGCCGGGCGCCTGATTCAGCAAGGCGGCGCGGAAGCGGTAAAGCTTGAGGGCGGAGAAAACATGGAGGCGGTCATAAAGGCCCTCAGCGAAGTGGACATCCCGGTCATGGGCCACATCGGACTCACCCCCCAGTCCATTCACCGCATGGGCGGCTATAAAGTACAGGGCAAGGAGGAGCGCCAGTGGCAAAAACTCCTGGCGGACGCGCTCGCGGTTGAGCGGGCCGGGGCTTTTTCCGTGGTGCTTGAGGCCATACCCCACGAGCTGGCAAAGGAGATAACCGCGACCTTGCACATTCCGACGATTGGCATCGGAGCCGGCGTTAACTGCGACGGCCAGGTGCTGGTCATCAATGACGTGCTGGGGCTTTCAGGCTCATTCCGCCCCAAGTTTGTCAAGCAGTATGTCCAGCTTGAGCCGGTCATAAAGAAGGCGGTGCAGGATTTTATTACAGAAGTGAAAGAAGAAAAATATCCCACCAAAGCCCAGAGCTTTTAATATTTCAGGCAGCCATGAACGTAATCAGCTCAGTAACAGAGATGCAGGCTTTTTCCCAGGCCAGCCGCAGCCAGGGGCAGAAAATTGCTTTTGTCCCGACCATGGGCTATCTTCACCATGGGCACGCGCGTCTCATGCAGGAGGGGCGAAAGCTCGGCGATGTTCTCATCGTAAGCATTTTTGTGAACCCCACACAGTTCGGGCCCGGCGAAGACTTTGAAAAGTACCCGCGCGACTGGGAGCGCGACGCGCAGCTGTGCGAGGCTGCCGGTGTCGATGTTATATTCGCCCCGACCGCGGAAGAAATGTACCCGCAGGGCTACCAGACATCAATCACCGTATCGCAGGTGTCGCAGAACCTTTGCGGCGTTTCACGGCCGACACATTTCCAGAGCGTGGCAACGGTTGTCGCAAAACTTTTCAACTGTACTAAACCCCATGTTGCCCTGTTCGGGGAGAAAGACTTTCAGCAGCTGGTGGTTATCAGGCGGATGGTGAAGGACCTGAACATGGATATCCAAATCATCGGTGTTCCGACAGTGCGGGAGCAGGACGGGCTTGCCATGAGCTCGCGCAATACCTATTTGAGCGCTGACGAGCGCATGTCCGCGCTCAGCCTCTCGCGGGGACTCGCACGGGCGCGGGAGCTTTTTCAGCAGGGAGAGCGCAGCGCACTGGTGCTCATTGCAACGGTACGGCAGATTATAGAAAAGGAAAAATGTGCAGCAGTAGAGTATGTAAAAGTCTGTGACATAGAGACCTTGCAGGATATTGACGTTATATCACAGTCCGCGGTGATGGCGCTGGCAGTCAAAATCGGCAAGGCACGGCTTATTGACAATATTGTTTTGAAAAACAGCTAAGAAGCTATCAGCGGTCAGCTTTTTTGTTGAATATTATTATAATGATGTGCGACGACGCGATCCATGCGACCCCTCTTAATCCCCCCTTAAAAAGGGGGGAAGCAGGGGGGTGACAATGCGCTTACAGAAACAGTACTCTTATATATAGCTGAAAGCTGATGGCTGATTGCTGACAGCTTCATGCAAAAGGAGGATACATGAAATCAAGGATACGGTTTGGCAGGCTGGTGATAATAGGTCTATGGCTATTGTGCTGCAGCGGCTGCGCGTTTGTTTCAATCCCGCTTATGCGAGAGACTGAGCCGTTTGAAGAAAAGACCCTCAGCGGTTCAGGAAAAAATAAAATCCTTCTTGTGGACCTGTCGGGTGTTATAACAGAAGCGGACAAACGCTCGTTTACAGGCTTCGGCAAAGAGGTGAGCGATGTAGCCCGCGTCAAGGAAGAGCTAGAGAAGGCAGCCCGGGACAAGCGCGTAAAGGCAATCATCCTGCGCATTGACAGCCCCGGCGGCACGGTCACCGCGTGCGACATCATCCATCAGGAAATCCTGCGCTACAAGAAAAAGCATAATGTGTTTGTGGCGGCATCGTTCATGAACATTTCCGCTTCAGGCGGCTACTACATTGCAACCGCTGCGGACCGGATTGTCGCCCACCCGACAACCATAACCGGAAGCATCGGCGTAATCGTCACCAAGTTCAATGTCAAGGGGCTGATGGACAAGCTGGGCGTCCAGGAGGAGTCAATAAAGTCGGGAGATAAAAAAGACATTCTCTCTCCGTTCCGCGGCTCAACTCCCGAGGAGCGAAAAATTGTCCAGGAGATTATCGATTCGCTGTACCAGAAATTTCTTTCGGTCATAGAGCAGGGCAGGCCGGGCATTTCCCGCACCGAGCTGAAGACGCTGGCGGACGGCCGGGTCTTTACCGCGCAGCAGGCTTTAAAAGCAAAGCTGATAGATGACATAGGGTATCTTGATGATACGGTCGAGATGGTAAAACAGAAGACCAAACTTGAAGAGGCGCGCCTGGTTACATACCACCGCCCCATGGCGTATAAGAATAACATTTATTCCCAGGCAAACATTCAGCTCTTCAATATCGGCGGCAGCGGCTTCACGGAATATTTCCCGGTGAGCTTTATGTACCTATGGAATCCGTGATTGCGTTGAACGCTGTCTGCAAGATGTTATATATATAAAGGCAGGGCCTGCAAGCCTTGCCTTTTATTTATGAGCTCAGTTTAGCTCACACTGTCCAAAGCGCTAATAGTTGATCCCGAATCCCGAAGTCCCGAAAGCCTTCAGGATTCGGGATTCGGGACTGACAGCTTGTTTGCTTGCATATGAAAAAATATCACACCGTAACATTTCTTCCTGAAAATAAAGCACTCAAAGTTGAGGACCGCAGGACCATCTTTGAAACCATTGAGCTGGAAAACCCCTATGGCATAGAGCTCAATTTTTCCCGGTGCTGCGGCGCCGAGGGGATATGCCAGAAATGCAAAGTCAGGGCTTTGCAGAAAATGGGGCCCTTAACCTCCACGGAAAAAGGCTGCCTCTCCGAAGAAGAACTCAGCCGCGGCATCAGGCTCTCCTGCCAGGCGCGGGTCATTCAGGACACCCAGGTTGAAATCATCAACAAGCAGCACTTTTCCGTAAAAGTGCTGGATGAGCACCCAGCGGTTTCCGTAAACCTGCAGCCGCGGGTGAAAAAACTTTTCATCAAACCCGGAGATGACAGCGCGACGCTGGAGTTTTCCGCATCCGCACGGCAGGAGATAGCTGCTGTTATGCACACAGCCCCGGCCGGATGCACTGCCGTGCTCATCGATGACGAGTTTGCCGCGCTGGAACAGGGCGATACATCGCAGCAGCTGTTTGCCGCTGCCATAGACCTGGGCATCAATACCCTCATGGTTTCCCTGGTGGACCTCACTACCGGTAAAAGCATTGCCGTGGTATCCGACACCAACCCCCAGTATCACATCAGCGCAGATATTGAAACGCGCATAAGTTTGAGCCTTGAAGACCCGCTGCAGCTTGAGATGCTCAGCGAGGAGATGCTGCTGCGCATCGACGTTTTGCTCCATGAGCTGTGTCAGGTTAAAAGCGTGTCGCCGCTGCACATCTATGAAATTACCGTATCCGCCACCACCGGTATGCTGCACCTGTTTTTGAAAGCAGTGCCCGGCGTGCTTGAGCAGCATGCCTCCTTTGATGAAGGCCAGCGCGTTATATTTCCGGCGCAGGACGCTTCCATCAAATCCTCTCCCTATGCCAGGATCTATACCCTGCCGGTCATTTCCTCCTACGTCGGAGCTGACGTGACGGCAGGAATTTTAGCGACACGGCTCCATCGCTCCGAGGAGACGACGCTATTACTGGATATCGGCACCACCTGCAAGGCAGTGCTCTATCTTGACGGTAAGATAATTGCGGCAAGCGTTACCGCGGGTGAGGCGTTTGAGGGTATCGGCATACGCTTCGGCATGCGGCCCGAGGCGGGAGCTATCGAGCGGGTGAAAATCACCGGCGATATCGAGATTGAGGTGATTGGAGAAAGCCTGCCCCGGGGAATATGCGGCAGCGGCCTGATTGAACTTACCGCCGGGCTCATCAGGGAAAAGATTATCAATGAGCAGGGAGATTTTATCGAGAGCGCTTCTGCAAACGAAAATCCCGCTATACGTCAGCGCATTATAGCTACTGATGACGGCAAAAGCTTTCTTCTCTACCGTGATGAGGGTGAGTTTGCCAGTGACATATATGTGACCCGGGATGACCTGCAGGGACTGCGGCAGGCCAAAGCTCATCTTGCCGCGGCAATAAAGCTCTTGCTGATGCATGTCGGAATATCTTTTGACAGCGTGGCGCAGGTGCTCATCGGCGGCGCCTTCGGCTACCATATTGATCCCCAGGCTTTCACCGGTATCGGGCTTTTCCCGGCCGGCTTGCAGGGGAGGATTTCGTTTGTGGGCAATACCGCAAAGGCAGGGGCGCATCTGGCGCTTCTGGACAGCGCGATACTTGAAGAAGCGGAAGTGATAGCGCGCGCGGTGGTAAGCTTTAATCCGCGCGAAGACCCGCGCTTTAAATCACTGGTGCAGGAATCACTCAACTTCCGATGCCCTGCCTGCGGTGAGCCTGCCGAACCGTGACCCGAAAAAAGTGCTGAGTGCTGAGTTCTGAGTGCTGAGTGAGAAAAATGCGGGGTGGAAAATCCATCTCAATGACAGGTCTTATCTCCCTGTGCAAGTCGTTCACTATAATTGCTTATTTGAACTATGAAATTGATTTGGCATTTGTCATTTAGAATTTTCTTTCAAAAACATCTCCAATCTTCTTACAAATTCCCGCTGCGATTCATTCACCTTTTCCAGTGCCTCAGGCACGGAGAAAAACAGAGCACGGTCGATCTCGGGGAAGAGCTGCTTAATGCCTGAGTGCGGAGGCCATTCCAATTCAAAGGTATTGCTCTTTACTGGTTCAGTTTCATCCCGGTCGCCGGCAAACGCCCATGCTTGCACGGTCTTGCCGCTCTTTTGTTTCACCGAACCCAGAAAAATAAACTCGCCTTGCGGGGTGATTCCTGTTTCTTCCGTGAACTCGCGTATAGCCGCGTCAAGTGCAACTTCATCGGCGGCAATTTCGCCTTTCGGGATTGACCAGTACCCGTTATCCTTGTTTTTGTAGAACGGCCCTCCGGGATGGGCAAGCAGCACCTGGAGCCGGCTGTCTTGCAAGCGGTACATCAGCAGTCCGGCACTTATTTTGGGGGGCATATGCTGTTTGCTTTCATTCAGGGTGTATTGCAAAAAATATTCAATCTGGAACTCAGGAACTCATGATGAAAAAAACTATTTCTGATTTCTTGAGTTCCAGATTCTATAAATCTTTTTTGAAAAAATATTTCATTATATTATGGACGGCAAGCCCGGCCACAAAACCAAAGGCCATATTCGCTGCCAGAGATACTGTCAGGGTAACGCCGAGGGGCAGCAAATCTTTATTGAACCCTACATCCCGGGTAAACCGGGTGAGCTGGATTCCTACCAGCAGCATCATTGCGCCGATGATGGCTGTGGGAAAAGAGGCAAACAGTCCTGCAATGGATGCGGCAAGAAAAAGCCCCAGAGAGATTTCGATAATGCCTTCAAGGATATTTGTTCCCCCGGTGCGGGCCCCGAAATAATACTGGCCGGCAAGTCCGCCTGCCCCCGAGCACAGGGGCATGCCGCCAAAGAAGGGAAGTATCAGATTCATAATGCCCATGTTGAGGGAGAGCTTCTGCTCGCTTACGCTCCGCTCGGGCCAGTAGGTTTTTATCAGGGAAGCAGTGGCAATCACCGCGTTGGTGGCGGTGAGCGGAATTTGCGCAAAGCCTGCCGCCAGCATTGTCTGCCATACCTCTCCGGCAGTGAAACCGGTGAGCGGCGGGAGGCTGAAGGCCGGTGCCGCAATGTGCTGCAGCTGTCCTTTAATCATCATTATAATAAGGCCCAGGGCCATCAAGACGAGTGCTGCCGGGGCATAGCGGTTATCCCTGAGCAGCACAACGATTGCAATGGCGACAATGCCCAGCGTCCAGCCGGTTGCAAGCATTTTGTACGCCTCTACAGCAAGCAGCACGCCCAGGGCCGCCTGTATGCCGCGGATTACCGACAGGGGAGTAATGCGCGCAATAAAGGTCATGATGCCGGTCATGGCAAATATGACCCAGACAATGCCCATGGCAAAGCCCGAGGCATAGACCATGGAGGGAGTCCAGTGCTGGGCAATGGCCACCACGGCCAGCACCTTCATGGGCTCTATGGGCATGGGAAGTTTATAGATAAGGCCGGTAGCGATATTGGCCACGCCCATCATCACCAGGAACCCGGCGGGATTCAAGCCGCAGACCACGATATAGCCGATGGCAAGGGGAAAGAGGGTGCCGAAGTCACCCATGGACCCGGCAAGCTCACGCAGGCTGAATTCAAAAGATTTTATTTTCATGGATGCTCCCCGCAGAACCGATACGCCATGCATGTTTCAGACTATGCATAGCATAATCGCCAGGGGAAAAAAAGAAATGAAGATTCATCCTGTAGAGAATATTTATTCTTGCAATACAGAGTGTTTTAATATAAATGAGTCAATGAAAGGGGGGTACTGCATCGTTGAAACATACATAGTCTTCACCTTTTAATTACTTTGCGCTGATATAATATAGACAGCTGAGAAACTTTTTAAGAACACGAACAGGGGAAAAGACAATGAATGAGTTAAGAAAGAGCACAGGTAAGTTATTAGTCTTAATGATTATGAGTATATCAGTGATACTGAGTATCACGACATCCGCATCAGCAGTCGAGTATAAGTATACCGAGCTGTTGCCGCCGGGGTGGAGTTATGCATGTGCTTTTGGCATCAATGCCAACGGAGCAGTGGTTGGTTATGGGTATGACGGCACTATCTATAAGGGTTTCCTCTACAGTGCCGGAGTATACACGGAGCTGCTGCCGCCGGGGTGGAGTTATGCATTGGCTCAGGGCATCAATGACAGCGGAGCAGTGGTTGGTTATGGGTATGACGGCATTGCTGATAAGGGTTTCCTCTACAGTGGCGGAGTATACACAGAACTGCTGCCGCCGGGGTGGAGTTATGCATATGCTTTTGACATCAACAACAGCGGAGCAGTGGTTGGTAATGGGTATGGGCAAGACATCGCTAAAGTGTTCCTTTACAGTGCCGGAGTATACACGGAACTGCTGCCACCGGGGTGGGCGGGTGTATATAATGCTCCTAGCATCAATGACAACGGAGCAGTGGTTGGTTATGGGTATGACGGTACTGCCACCAAAGGGTTCCACTACAGCGCAGGAGTATACACCGACATAATACCGCCGGGATGTATTCTGACATATGCTTGGGGCATCAATGACAGAGGGGTAGTGGTTGGTACGGGGTATGACGGCACTGCTGATAAGGGTTTCATCTACAGTGCAGGAGTATACACCTCGCTGCTGCCGCCGGGATGTATTTTTGCACATGCTTATGGCATCAATAACAGCGGAGCAGTGGTTGGTGAGGGGTTAGCTGGCAGTGCCTATAAGGGGTTCCACTACAGCGCAGGAGTATACACCGACATAATACCGCCGGAGTGGTTTGAAGCAAGTGCTTGGGGCATCAATGACACCGGGGTAGTGGTCGGTTATGGTGCTGACAGTAATGAGATATCAAAGGGGTTCATTGCCGAGCCGGTAGAGGCACCGACAGTGATCACGCTTGCCGGTTTTAATGCAGAGGCCGGGAAAGGTCAGGTAGTGATTACCTGGTTGACGGAGGCAGAGGTAGATTCTGCGGGTTTCAACCTTTACCGTTCCGGATCAGAGAACGGTGAATACATTAAAATAAATTCTTCTATAATTTCTGCTAAAGGTTCAACCATACAAGGGGCTATCTACAAATTCATTGATACTGATGTCCAGAACAGAAAGACGTATTACTACAAACTGGAAGACATAGAAATCAATGGCAGGTCAACGCTCCATGGCCCGGTTAGCGCAACGCCGCGGTTGATTTGTGGGTGGATGAAATAGGCTGGTGAATATTTCAGGCTGCGATGCTATGCGTGCCCTTCTTTTTTGCCGACTGACCGGTCAGCCACCTGGATGAGCAGGTTTTCGCACTTCTGCATGCGTGTTTCGCATTCCGCGATAGTGTAGACCATGCGGTCGAAGAACTGCATGAACGCTTCCGAGAGATTGCCGTCAAAGTATTTGGTTAAATTCATTATCCCCTCATACACTTTTTGATCCCGCTTATTGTTTAAGTCAAAGGTGAGAGTGATTTCGGCTTTTTCCATGGAGTTTCCTTTTCGTAAAGGTAACCAATAGCTGTCAGCTACCAGCGTTATCACAAGTGCTGAGTTCTGAGTGACGAGTGCTGAGTATAATTATCTGCCCGCTTTTCCCATTCCGCAATCTGCAATCTGCATTCTGCAATCTACCGTGCCTATCGAAGGCTTTCCGGGCCTTCCCGCTCCACAATTGCTTTCAGTGACTCTCCGAGCGGGGCCTTTCGCAGCGCGGCAATAGCATTTCTCAGGATAGCGAGCACCCGCTCTTTGCTGGTGAACTCTTCGATTGTTGCCGAGATTCGTGGATTACGGGCCCCCGAGCCCCCGGCCACCACCTTAAACCCCCGCGCGCCGGTAATCAATGTTCCGGTCGGGCAGTCCCGCGCGCAGAGCTCACACATAACACATTTTGTCCGGTCAATAACAGGCCCTTTTTCAGTAAGCGTAACTGCCTTTTCAAAGCACATCTTCAGGCACTCGCCGCACTGAACGCACTCTGCCTTGGTAATATCAACCCGGTGCTGCATGATGATGCCGAAGTCCTTCATGTAAGGGCTGACACAGCAATTGGGGCAGCCGGTCATGCCGATGCTGAAGCGGCTTGCCCCATGCAGGGCAACCGGGGCGCGGTCTGCCATAAGTTCCGTGACATGCTCCTCTTCGCATACGGCAATAACTGATTTCATCATGTCTTTGAGAATGTCCCGGACCTCCCTGGTATTTTCTCCATACTTGGTGAAACATAAATCAATGTTATAGAGGGCATTTTCATCGGAGAAGAAGAGCTCATCCTCCATGGCCGGCGCCAGGCCTTTGCCCTCAAGAAACGCCGTAAGCTCTTCGCTCTTTTCCTTGCCCATAAAGTCCCGGTACACCTGTGCTGTTTCCTTCACCACGCCGGCAGTTACCCGGTCAAGCTTTTTGTGGCGGGCAATTTTTTCCGACTGCAGCCGGGCGTATGGCGCCATGATAGGCGGTATCGCGAGCATCTCCTGAGCTTTTTCAGCAGCTTCATCCCATTTCATAGTGACCTCCAGACGAGTTAAAAGATTAACCACAGAGTTTATAAACTGTGACTTGTGACCAGTGGCCCGTGACCCGCTTGCCGTGAGCCGTGCCCCGCATTTCACTTTTCTGCACGAGTCACAAATCCCGAGACTTTATCGCTAACCCCGCTTAATGGTGTCTTTTTCCAGTTTCTTTACTTCTTCCCACAGCGCGTCCATTTCCGCGAGCGTTGCCTCGCGGGGAGTCTTTCCCTGCTTCTGCAGCTCCTGCTCAACGAAGCAGAAGCGCCTGAAGAACTTTTCATTGCAGGAGCGCAGGGCCTGCTCCGGTTCAATTTCCAGGTGGCGGCTTAAATTGGCCACGCTGAACAGGAGGTCTCCCATCTCCTGCTCTTTTTGCTCCCGATTCGCACCCTGCAGGGCTTCTTCCAGCTCTGCGATTTCTTCTTTTATTTTATCAAGGACCTGACCCGGGTTCTCCCAGTCAAAGCCCACCTTTGCAGCTTTCAGGGTCATGCGAAACGCTCCGTAGAGCGCGGGCAGATGTGCCGGGATGCTGCCCAGAAGGGATTTCCGGGGGGGCTTTCCTTCCTTCTCTTTGAGCCGCTGCCAGTTGGCCCTTATTTCTTCAACCGTGTCGGCCTTGATATCGCCGAAGACATGGGGATGGCGGTGGACCATCTTCTTGATGCTGCCGTCGA
>Ga0209777_10002540_pt1 | contig 23785 bp, 20 predicted proteins | sample FrelakmetHBP12HB_FD_187147 | JGI IMG/M metagenome (GOLD analysis project Ga0209777, IMG submission 187147) | Freshwater lake sediment microbial communities from the University of Notre Dame, USA, for methane emissions studies -HBP12 HB (SPAdes)... | ecosystem: Environmental > Aquatic >... | reverse complement strand
CCCCCGGAGGAGGTTGGCCAGGCAGGATGACGGGAATAAGCTTCAGCAACCCCTCTGACGGGCTGGTAATCAGCAACAGCAACACCTGTGTCATCGACCTATGGATATACAACGGGGCACTGATGTACTCGGCCAGCGGGAACAAGACCATAACGAACAACCTAGCCCTCGGGGTCCATATATATGATACCACCAACACCCGCCCATCAGCCGTGTCGGTGTATGCTGAGGCTGGCTCCACCATTGATGGCCTATATTTAGGTGCAATCCTGGTGTATAACTCCTATACCGAGAACTATAAGTCCTACGGCAACGGGACGCTGAGGAATATCACTACGAATCTCTGCCTGTCGCACCAATAGTGCCTTAAATCGCCTTGTTCCCATAAGCGTTGGAATATTGGTCATCGAAGTAGGAGCACGGGAACTTGCTTACATACACCCGTAGGCAGCAGAGTTCACGCTTGATTGCCTCGTCGGACGTCTGTGCCCTGAAGCGGACCTTCCACATTCAGGCGAACCACTACTTCTTCTCCATCAAACGGGGAAAGACCACCTCAGATCGCGTCGTCGAAAGGCCGAGAGGCTGCTTCTGGAAGCGAAGGATATCCAGGTCAACCTAGATGGAGGGAAAGGCTACCGAAGAAGATCTGGACCAACAATCCGCTTGTGAACGTCATCCAAGAGTACCGGACCAAGCTAGTGGCGATGGACAAGCAGGTAGTCCTCCTCCTGGCGGGGTAATCGACCGTCACAGGGGATGCTTCTGACTTACTCGTCGTGGGACATGCCGGCTGCGGACGCCCTGAGGCTATACCGCGGCAAGGACGCGATGGAGAAGCTCTTTCACTCACTCAAGAGCGAGGTGGAGGTGAGGCCGGCCCGGGTCTGGACGCAGGGCGTTGTCTATGGCCCCCTCCTGCTGGGTTTCATAGCTCAGCTGATGATCCCCTTGACACGTTGGTTCGTTGAGCCATTCAAGGCTGTGTCAACGAAATTCATCGCTTCCTCGCTGCAAAATTTGACACTTACCGTGGTCTCGATGGCTGACGGGCAGGAGTGGTGGCTTTATGTGAACTTCGATTCCCTGAATCGGGCGATCTTGGTGGGGTTCATGGGCTAAACGTCAAGTTTCACCCTCGAAATAGGAGCGGAACGGCTCGAAATAGGGCTGCAAATTAATCTGTCAAATACTGAAAATCATGCAAATAGAGCAGAGCTACCGTCGAGGTCAGGTTCGATGTTCAATTTGCTTTTAATGTCTCGAAAAGGGACGGGATTTGTGAATCAGTATAGTTGCTTTAATAAGTTCTTTGCTCAATAAATTGAACTATCAACATTACTTTATTTTAATAGTATGATTTTTTTATTTATCCGGAATACAAAATTTGCAAACCTTTTTATAATATTTCCAAATATATATCCATCTAACTGATCTATTGGTATCTCCCATTCTTTTGTATCTAGTGCTACTTTTCTTTTATCAACATTCAGATTGATGTGTGCAAACATCCCATCTATCGTTGCCTTAGATTTTTTATTAACACCCGACGGCCCATGTAAAAATGCTAAGCCAAAGGAGAGAATTTCTGCCATCATCAAAGATGGCAAGAGGGACAATGCCATCCGCCTAGTATAATATTTTCTTAAAATTATATATCTTCCATACTCTAAATAGTACATCTTCTCTGGTGAGATTGTTAAATGATAATCATGGTATACTATGGATCTATAATTCAGAATAATCTCGAATCCAGATAATCTCAATCTCCAGGAAAGTTCAGCATCCTCCATATATATAAAAAAAGTCTCATCAAACCCAGAAATTGACATGTAGTCTTCTCTAAGCATTGCGAAGCAACAACCGGAAATCCCGATGCCCTTATCACATGGAAGTGGGGGGTTCGATATGCTTGTCCCTAAACCCCTAGCAAAGGTAAATCCAGTTACATGTTCGGTATTTCCACATGCATTAACAATGCTGCCATCGTATGTAGATATAAGAGGGCAGGATACGATTCCTCGGCAAGAAATCGGAGAAAGCAATTCATCTAACCAATTTGAATTGACATAAGTATCAGGATTTAATATTACGATGAATTTCCCTCTGGCAATCTGAACTGCATGATTATTGCCGGCGCCATAACCAAGATTTTTTTTACTTTCTATTAATTTTATTGAGGGATATGATGCATTGATGTACTCGATTGTTCCATCAGTTGAACCATTGTCTAATATAATTATTTCCAATGGTGAATTTTTTAACACAGATTCTATACAACGATTTAGATACTTCTTATGATTGAATGTAACAATAATGATACTAGCGCAATGGCCCTTCCTATTGTGGTCTTCAAATTGCATTTCAGTTAAAGAGCTTTGCATCCAAACACTTGCCAAATATGTTCCAGGTCATTATTGATATAAAGGGATTGTTCTTTCTCCATCATGGTAGTTCGACGTTGAATATAAGGGAGGTCACGAAGAAGCAGAATGACGATTTTGGAGAGGGGGGTTTAGCGGTGCCGGTCAAGCCTGACCTTAATATTAAACCATGCGAAGTTTGGGTTAGACCAGCTCTGGATACAATCCATCAGCGCCAATACCGAGTAAACCAGTAAGATATAACTATTCCCTAGAATGATGAGTTTGCGACAAGAAAATATGTAACTGAGTGATGAGGGTTCAGCATGGTCAACCCGATATTAATTAAGCTCGGATATAGCATGAGAAACCCCCATTATCAAAGTTTTTATTGATCATGTTTGAAAGGGGAAGTGCTTGGAAATCTTTCTCTTCATATCTATTCACATTTTGCCAAAGGGTGGTATAGGCGTCCCTATCATATGATGATATTATAAGATATGAATTTTCAATGGTTTTATTTGAGCTCATTATAGATGTGAAATGATTTCCCGGATCTTTTTTTATGAATGACTCGGCGTGATTTTGAGAATAGATGTGCCCATAAATCATATCTGCAAACCTTGAAGGTTCGGTGTACACAGTTAAAATGCCAATAGTTGCATTTTTTTGGTTTATAAACCAATTGACTCCTGACGTCTCGGAAATAGTTATAGTTCCATTTGGAGTCATTTGAATTGGGTCTTGATAAATAGAAGAGATTGATACAATGAGGGACACGACGATGAGGAATAGGATTAATCTGACTAGTGTCACTTTACCATTCTTCTGTTTCTGGTACAATAGAAAGCCGACTAAGGGAATAGTAAAAATCATGTTGAAATTTAAATTGACGAATCTACTTGGAGATTGATTAGTTGTCACTATCAAAGTCGCCAATAAAATGGTTCCTCCTATGAAACAAGCGAAATAAGGGGTAATCGAATTTGTCCGCCAGGCGTTTTTCCAAATTAATATTATAGCCCATATGGACAATAGAATAAAAATAATGTCATCGATGGTGGAGGATAATATGGACTGTACCGTAGTCAGTAACCCAAGCTTTGAAGCGAAACCCTCAAAATCAGTTAATGCAGTCTGACTGGGACCTGAGATCATTTGGTTTAGGGTAATTGTAATTGAATTAACGAGAACCGCCTGATTCGCTATCCATATGAAAAATACTACGCTAGAAAATAATAATAATGGACCTGTAACCGTTTTCTTCTCCAATCTAAAAAATCTTTCAGTCACAAAAATAATTATCATGTATAATAGTAAGGCTAATGATACAAGAGGGTGCCCTAAGGTAAAGAATACAAAAAATACACATATTATTGATATGTACCTAATGTCTTTAGATTTACTTTTCTGAAGGGAGTATAAAAAAATAGGTATCATCAGGACGCATAGAGCCTCATATATAATTGGAGGAATGAATGTAGCGAAAAATAGTGGCAATGAAGCAAATAACATAGCTGCTATAAATCCTCGTTTATGAGATAAGGATTTAGACCAGACAAAGATTGATAATAGATAGACTGTAAGAAAGAATGCAGGTAACAGTTGAACTAATTCGATTCCTGTTAGATTTGTTATTACACTTGTGGATGAAATTAGCAGTGAGATAGATGGATAAAAATTATATTGAGGTAAGAAACCATTAAGGATTATATCCTTAGAATATCCAAGATAAGTAAGTGAATCACCTTTTCCAAGATATATGGAACCCCTCAAAAAATTCAGGCTTATCAAAATTGCATTACACAAAAGAATTTCAAAGAGACCAATTGCCCACAATTTCTTTTCCAATCCATAATACCGGAAGAAAAGGAATCCACCATTAATAAGGCCAAAAATGATCGCGATCCAGACAATGAATGGTATCTTTTGATAAATGGATATTTCATAGCCATTGACAGGAGTTTCATGCAATGATACAAGTGCTAAACTGATGATAAAAAAAGAAAATGCGGTTATCAAAATCAAATTTCTATTTGAAATGTGAAATTTATGAATTAATGATATGTGCAGTCTATCTCCCACCTTATTGTTTGAGGGCTTAAAGAATATTTAGATACTTCACGATATTAGTAGTTGTTTGCAGTCAGTGCATGTTCTTTTCCCCAAACAAAAACTAAAGAGGCAACCGCCTTCTCGCATCCGCGAACGATTTCGGGTATCATCTACGCAACGAACATTCATGATGTCAGTTTATTACATAGAAAGTTACATGATACCAAAAAAGATTTATATAGGCTTTAATTCTAAATACTCATTCAATTGAACACCAATACAGCATCGCCAGATAGGTTGTCGGATGTGTTTGTGGTCGAGGGAAGGAAAATCGTTACGAATTGACTTCAGGAAGGATGTCCTTTGAGGATTGCATTCATCATCAACACTCCAGCTCAACTCCATTTCTATAGAATTATAATAAATGAACTTCAAGCCCGCGGTCATATGATAGGGATAATGTTGCGAGACTATAGGGAGACGACTGTATTGGCAGATGCGATGGGGTTCGAGTATGTTAAATATTCAGACTATGGCGGATTAAAGATGGGCAAGGTTCTGTTAATGCCACTTAGCATGCTTTCCGTTATTCGATTTTTGAGATTCTTACGGCCCGATTTTGTAGTTGGATCCGGCATAATAGATATGTTACCATCCGCAGTGTTGGGCACCACTCGTATCGTGTTCATCGATGGCGAACCGCAAACGAGTTTTGCGACAGCTTTGCAGCTAAAGCTTTTCATTCCTTTTACCAACGCAATCATAACTCCCGAATCATATCTTCAAGACATTGGATGGAAGCAAATCAGGATGCCGAGCTTCAAAGAGCTCTCCTACCTTCACCCTAATAATTTCAAACCCAGAAAGGATATCCTTAGTATGCTGGGTGTCGAAGAAACCACTCCTTTCATCCTATTAAGGTTCAATGATTTCGACTCATTGCATGATATCGGAATCAATAATATCAAGTTGGAAACCAAAAAGGAAATGATCGTTCACCTTGAGCAGTATGCGCAGATCTTTGTCTCATCAGAGTCCCCTCTTCCAAAGGAGCTAAAAGGATACGAACTAAAGACGCCTAAAGACCGCATTCACGATGTGCTCTTCTACGCAAATCTGTTAGTGACCGAGACTGGCACAATGACCACAGAGTCCGCTATCCTCGGTACGCCTGTAATAATGATTCATCCAAGATCGGACCTGTTCGGAAATTTTGTTGAACTTAAAGAAAAATACGGTCTTATTTTCACCTATAAGAAAGCCGAATTAGCGTTGGAAAAAGCTATTGAGCTCATACAGCGACCTCAACTTAAAAGGGAATGGTCAGAAAAGCGAGACGAACTCCTCGCACATAAGGTGGATGCTGCTCAGTTCATGGTCGACCTGATTGAGAATCTCCCAGCAGGTATAAGAAAGCATAAGAGAATCAAGTAGAAATCCAAATGGGGTAACTTCCGGGTATCCTTATGACATTGAAATACAACATTCTGGTTCTGGCACCCCATTGCAATACCTTTATTGAGGAATCGGTGAGGGCTTGTTCTACGCAAATTAATAATGCATCGATTATCGTACACCATAACCCCCTGTCTGAACTCTCCACCTTACTACCAATTGGTGGGTATTTTGCCCACGTAAGCAAATTCACCAAAAAAGCTATCGCTCCACAATATGAGCTTCCAGATAACGTTCAATTGCATATCATCTCGTTTCCGTACATTACTCCAGATGCATCAAACCGAGATATGGCCGATAAGATTGCCGAACAAGCAATCAAGTTGATTAATAAAAAAGGTCTCGAGTTCGACCTCATCCATGCTCATTTTACCTGGCCTCAGGGAGGTGCGGGTGCTAGATTAAAAGAACGATACGATGTGCCTTTGATTATAACAGCACACGGCTTTGACATCTACGAGCTTCCTTTCAAAGATGCCAACTGGAATGGGATAATCACCCAGACACTCAACCATGCTGACCAGATTATAACGGTCAGTAACAATAATGTGAAATGTTTAGAGCGATTGAACATAAGAACGCCAGTAACGATCATTCCGAATGGATTTCGAGCCGACACATTTCATCCTCTTGGCCAAACCGATTCGATTAGGCCTAAGCTCGGGCTTCCTCTCAGGAAGCAAATCATACTCTCGGTGGGTAACCTAGAGCTGAAAAAAGGACATGAAACTTTAATTGAATCGGTCAAATCTTTAGTAAAGAAAAATGATAATCTACTCATCGTCATCGTTGGGTCCGGCCAGCTTAGAGCAAGGTTGATGAAGACAGTGGACGATTTTGGTTTGAGCGACTATGTCGTTCTGGCCGGCCGCAAACCACATGCCGAGATCCCCCTATGGATGAACGCATGCGATGTATTCGCTCTGCCCAGTCTCGCCGAGGGCAATCCGACGGTGATGTTCGAGTGCCTCGGATGCGGCAAGCCGTTCGTGGGGACAAGGGTGGGAGGTATACCCGATATCATCACCTCGGACGACTACGGGCTTCTCTGCGAGCCAGGCGATTCGAAGGATTTGGCAGATAAATTGATGATCGCCTTGGAGAAGAAGTGGGACAATGAAAAGATCGTCGCCTATAGCCGACAGTTTACATGGGAAATCATCTCCAAGCAGATTATTGAGATTTATCAGAAGGCCATAAAAGGACTACCCCATTAAGATGTATGTATGAGCTGGACGGGCAGAAATGCTGTTCTTCGCTTAGTTCGAATTCTGCCGGCTGCACCTATCGCTGTGGTGCCCTCCCAACTCCGACAGTCAGCCATCGGATGACCATGATGATGCTGGCGAAAGTAATCATGTCTGGAGTTTCCCAAACTCCCGAATTCTAATAACAAGCTCAGGGTAAGCGACACTCCGAAGCCTAGCTTCTCAAGAGTCGTCCTCTGCTACCTTATTATTTCAATGGCCAAAGAATCAATGTATGAAACAATGAAGATGCTAAGGGCACTCAATATCACCGGCGTGATCTAATTCATAACATTAGTCTATCTTGTTGCCCATTTGTTGATCTAAGATATAGGCGCAATTATGGTTACTTATCACCAGTCTTTCTTATAAAAATAGTTGTTAAAGTTACCGATGTGCCTTATCCCCCACCCTGCGACCTTAGCTCTAACCGAATATACTTTCTCGTAATGGAAGTAATGGACGACCTGCCCTCCGAAGCGTCTTTTAAATTCACTGACACCGTCGACTAGACAACTCCGGTCGGCTACATTATCATATCCGCCCATATCGAAATCGATTACACCATTCTCAAGACCATATCTGATCGCTTCCCACCACAATAGCTTATTTATGTTCGATATGAAAGAGGCTTTTTCTCTGTCGACATCGAGCCTTCCGGATGCTGCCAAAAGGCCTAGCATATTGGAACCATCGACCAAGAGAAGTATCCCTGCTATCAGCTTCTCATCTTCTTCAACAGTCAGCAATAGGCAATTCTTACGAATAAAATCGGTGGGATAATTGACCAACATCAGACCTCTCGAAGTTCTGAAATTCCGGTCCAGGGCTAAGAACCTAGAAGGCTCCTGGTTTCGTTGGATTATTATGCCATCGCCTTTTGCTTTACGGATACCGCTGCGGGTTTTTGGACTAATATTACCCCATATTCTTTCCTTGCTTTGCGATAAATCGATAACGATAGTGCACTGAGGTTGTTGTGAAAAACCATTCACCCTGACATCTTTTTTACAGCAGTAGAAATGAACAACATCGCAATCAACGACATCGTGCGGCTGCTCCTCAAACCAGATTTGTTTTATATGGAGTCCGGGTGGCCTTCTTGAGAGTTCTATCACACAACCTCCAGCTTTCCAATTAAGGCGGTTTAATTGATCTATGAACACTCGGGTTTCATTTTCTTGATTCAGTCCAATAATCTACGACATATATTTCTGTTTCGCACTTGGCCAATAATCATCAATGTGGCAGCGTTCCGATTTCGATTTATCCTCGAAAAGTTGTGGAATAATCTATTCTCGTTCCTCATTAAGAGAACGGATTATATGAATGGATGGAAAAAGAACACTGGGACCCGTAATGAAGTATCAACCAGGTTCTCTCAAGTCCTAGAGGTTAGCTCCGTTCATACTTTTTATTAATGATGCTCGAGGAAGATCATCCCCTGTCGAATAACAATGTGTGACAGAACCTGGTGAATGTGAAAAATCTGCTTCCTAACTTAACCAAGCAGAAGCAACAGAAGTACTGCCACCACGAGTGGGAGCATTCGTTCTCGTATTGCATTGAAACTGACAGAGGACATCGGAGACGCATCCTTATTGCGTTCTTTGGCTAAACGACGCCTCTCGTATGATTCTTTCAGGCGGTAAGTGTGAAGGGAAGACGAGGGCTCGCAGCATCGAGACGCTGGAGGCAACGATGGCCGTCGCTGCCTCCCTGAGTGCGAGGTCCGGAACGTCAACACGGATCAAGGGAGTCAGTTTTTCGCCAATCCACATGTGAAAGAGATCCTCGGGGTAAAAACGACACCATCTAGACTAAGAAGGCTTCAGAGAGTTCCTTCCAGAGATTCCCGCGAAGCAAGGACATCAGCCTCGCGTTCTCGAGGACGAAATATCTGCAGACGAACGAGAAGATCGAACGGCAATGGCTTGAGTACGACCCACACAGCTGGCACTTCACCAGCCTTGAGGAGTTTGTCTCGTACTCCAATCACTCGATTTCCGGCTCTTCGTTGTGAGGCATCGTCGAGACTCCCACGATGTCAATCCAAAGGAAGCTGCTACTGAAGGTGATGCGGGGCATGTTCTGGAGGATAGCGGGATGCTGAATGAAAGTGGGATAGGAAATAATTCTTGTGTTCAACATTGCTGGATTAATAAAAACGAATTTAATAGAAAGATCAAAGTCAAAAAACAGACAATTCTATTAATGAGTCGCTATTGAATAATAAAATATATATTATATATTATTATTTATATAAATATAATTTCAATATTATCATATTACCTTATGCGTTCAATTAATCATTACGACCCAATCTCATCATTCTGTAAATATAGGAATATAATCCAGAAGCGTTAAAAATGAGTGAATCGTTCCCCTTAATTCCTCCGCCTATTCTACCTAAAGAAAACCGAGCAGAATTGATTTTATTGATATGTGGTATTGTTGTCATTCCACATTCGAATCCATTTATTTGAAGCAATTTGATAATGTCTTTATTAAAATCTGCTTTCAATCCATTAGGATATGCGAATTTTATTACTGGATTATCTATTTCTTTTTCTATCTTTTTCTTGGATTGAATAATTTCTTCCTTCGCAGCTTCTAACGAAATTTTTGTCATTATTGGATGAGAAGCTGTATGGGATCCAATTTCTATTCCAATAGAATGCAATTCCCTTACATCATTCCAATTTAGCATCAATTGATTTCCATATTCTTTTGGTGTCTTTGACTCCAAGATGCCCAAAATATTTGCAATGAATGTTTTTTTCTCAGCATTCGAACAAGATTTTAATAATGCAATTGATTTAAAATTGTAATCCACAGGGGATACCATTCTATCATCTAATATATGATTAGTATCGTATATTTTCTTCTTCGTATTAATCTCAGAATAAGCAAAGGCCAACTCGTCCCACCAAGTTAAAGAACCTGATCCAATATAATCAGTTGTTAAGAACAATGTAGCTGGAATCGATCTACGGCTGAGTATTGGTGCTGCGAATTCAAGATTATCCTTATATCCATCATCAAAAGTAATTGCAACATAACGACCATTCTTTATATCTCTATTCTCAATATTTTTAATCATCCAATCCAATGAGACTATTCTGAAATTTTGAGAAAGATAATCTAGATGTCCTTCAAAAATCTTTTCTGGTAATGAAGGTAAAGCCCATTCAAATTTTTGAGGACCGATTCGGTGGTAAACAATTACAATAAATTGAGCTTCTATACTCCCTCCAATTTTGGAAATGATAGTAGTAAATCCTGATGAATTTGAAAGGCGGATAAAGCCATCCAATAAATTCGTTCTTTTAACCATGTGCTTATCTCAATGAGGACCTAATTTCAATCGATCATATATATTATTTAGCTCGAATTCTTTGATTTTGAGATTGCCAGGAAATTGAATATAATTGAATTTAGATTAAGTCGGTTTGAGAATAGATCATTGTAAGATCCCTTTTTGAATTAATGCTACCATGCTGGTGATTCAATCGAGCCTCAATGAATAAAATTCCACAACAAAGTTCGAAGGGATTGGTTACTGTAAGCCATTTCTTGTTTCTAAGGTTGGTGACATTCTAGAGAAAAAAGATTCTTCAGTCGCATTATAGAACCAAAGAAGTTGTGGAAATGGTTTCGAGCTTTTAACACATCTATATATCCAATGGGACTTGGAAATATTAAAGGATTATATTCATCAGTCCTCATGGGAAATAGTCATCCAAAGAATGAAATAGGTTTATTAGAAGGCGACGAGATAAGATGATGAAATGAAGGTGGTGATATTATCTGATAATTGGGTGGGTTCAGGTGGTGGTATTGCTACCTTTTTGCATGGTTTAGTACTAAGACTTCAAGAAAATGGCATAAATGTTCGAGTTATTTTTAGAAATGGAAAGGATGAGAAACAGATAAAAATAAATGGAAATAGATTTATATATGTTATTAAATCGCTGTTTTGTATGCGGTCCATCCGACCTGATGTAATTCATTCTAATGGTTCTTGGTATTGTCTAATGCCTGGTGCGATCTATAAATCCGTTAATAAAGTGAAGTTAATCCATACATTTCATTCCGTCCCTCTAGGCGAGTTGACTCCAATTGGCAGCCTTCTTTTTCAAATCATTATAAGCAAATGCGACAACGTCACTTTCGTTTCAAAATCCTTGATGGATCCGATTCGTTCTTCCTTTAAATTGAATATTAAGAACTCGGAAATAATATATGCGGGTGTAAGTGCACCTATTATTAATAATAATGAGTTGGAAGATTTTAAAAAGACATTCGGTTTTAAAAAAGATGAAATAATCTTGCTAGGTCAGGCATTAACGGCATCAAAACCTAAAGCTGAAGGTGCCAAATTGCTTTTGAAAGCTTTAAAAAAAATTAATGCGAATAATCATAAAGTAAGATTGTTGTTAACAAGGGAGGGCGCTTATATTAACGAACTTCGGACTTATTCAGAAAATATGGGATTAGATGATTCAGTAATCTTCACGGGTGATGTTGAAAATCCATTCATTGCAGTAGAGGCTTGCGACATCTTTACCCACATTAGTCTTGCAGATGGATTGCCTTTGGCTATCTTAGAAGCAATGAGCCTTGGCAAACCGATTATTGCTACTAACGTCGGAGGAATTCCCGAATGTATCATTAATGAAGAAACCGGTCTTTTGATTAACCCTTCTATCGATGAAATCGTAACTTCAATTAATCGATTACTAAATGATAAGGATTTAGCCCTTTCATTAGGATCACAGGCAAAAAAGACTGCCTTGGATACATTTTCATGGGAAAAATCAAGTTCAAAATTCATTATATTATATAATAAATAATAACATCTCGTTTATACTGTTCTGATATTATCTTGTGATGAAGAACATCATTCTTTGTTTTTAAAAATTTTCAATAATGACGCAATCGGGATGATATAAGACTTCGGAACGTGTCCCAGCTCTCGCTCGCCTTCCTGCAGTTCCGCCGTTTACTGTCGAACCCCTCTGACACGCCGGCAATGTGAGCCGCCTTTGCCTTGCTCAGGCCCTCGCAGACCCGGTTCACCACGTACTTGCGGAACTTGAAACAAGTCCCTGACATTTCGTTTATTTTGCTCCTCGGCCTTGACATAATCGTGTACCTCGCCTGATATGTTTTGTCTCCAAACAAATACCAACGAGGTACTCACTTTTTTGAAGTCGCGAAGGAATCCAGTCAATTTTGTGCCTTGACCCTTCACGATATCATTTGATAATAAATCGGGAAGGGTTAAAAGAAGAAAATTAAGGGTCGTCGAGGAAATCCTTCATCGAGGAACGACCTTTAACACAGAAGAAAAATTAATTCAAATTAAATGCTTTTTTCAATTCCTAAACTTACCAATAATTCTAGTTATGTTTGGGTATGGAGCTAAAAAATTTCCCAAGGTCATTTTCAAAATTTTAGGAGTTGGATATATTCCATGGAGTAATCTAATATAAAATATGATGTATTCCATTCGGATTCGATATTTTGAGAACCCTGGAAGGTCCAATACTGGGTATTTCCTCTCAGAATCAGTCGCAATTATATAATCTTTGAATAATCCAAGATCCTTTGCTTTTTGATATAAGTCCGTTCCAGGATATGGGTAGAATATGTATAAGAAAATAAAATCTGGGGCGCACTTTCTTACACAATCAATGGTTTCTTGATAATCTGCGAGGGTCTCCGTTGGCAAACCCATCATTACATAGAGGTTCACTGATGTTCCGCTTTCTTTCACCATTTGGCAAAATTTGATAATATCCTCATTACTGTAAAGTGGCCTTCTTAAAATCTCTTTCCTTATCCTTTCAGAACCCGATTCCAATCCAACATTAAGCGAAGTGAAATTGGCTCGTTTCATATGTTCGAGAAAGATCTGATTATTAATAATGGATTTTTCGATAGAAATATTTACACCAAAGCTGATTGGTTTTGAAAGTGCTGCATTAAAATTCTCAATTTTATTAAGTAACCTAAATGTATAATTTAAATCTATTGTCAAAGATTCGCACTGAAGGTAAATGTCGTCGATTTTAGGATTGTCTTTAATAATCTGATTTATTTCTTCAATAATATTTTCTGGAGATCTGAAACGAACATATTTACCTGAGGCAACTCTTGCCATTGCATGATTACAACAATATGCGCATTTGTTAGGGCACCCTCTTCCAATAAGAATTGAAGGACGAGTATCCATATCCGCAACCCATGGGGACCATAATGACCTATCGATAATCGGGATTGAATCTAAATCCTGAATAAAATCTGATATTGGATTCTTTTCTATGCCATCCTGTTTTTTAATCCATAAGTTGTTTATCTGCGATGGCTTTTTTCCATTCTTAATCTGATTTGCCAATTCAATAACAGCCAATTCCCCCTCTCCTATGCATATTGCATCCAAAAAAGGTTCCTGTATGGTCTTTTCAGGGTTCAATGTTGCATGAAATCCTCCTAGAAGAATGAAAATCGCTGGGTCTTTCTTTTTAATTCTTTCAGCAATCGCCATAATAAAAGGGAATTGTGTCGATACGGCAGTTAAACAAAATAATCGAGGTTTATTATTATCAATATAGTTGTCAATTATCAATTCGATGTCATTGTTAGGGGTTAAAACAAAAACTGTCGGATTAAAACCCGCAGTTTTCAAACATGTGGCAATAATTCCAATACCATAGGGGATGGACGTCTGAGTTAAAAGAGGCTTATCAGTCGGAAAGCTGCCTTCCACGGTGTATATACAAGGAACATTCAATTACAATCACCATTTTTTAAAATAATCATAATCCTGGCCGGTAATAAGGAAGATACCCCCTAATATCGAAGACAATCTAAGTTGATAGTGCTCCTTGAAATCGTTTCTATGCAATCAAGCGACCTCCTGAATGCTTGCGAGGCTTAATAATATCATCCTACCTAATGAAATCTGCGAGGTATACCTCCAATGGCTTCTTTGGACCTAATGACCAGTGAGGACGCCCGATGTTGTACCGTTCGATGTAAGAAGTCAGTAAGTGCTTGCACAGCATCAGGTAATTATCGATCAGTCGCAGGAACTCGTCCTCCAAGGTCCGGTACCAGCATTCGATCATGCCAGTCGTGGTAGGTTCCATCTGCTGGCTAGGATGTATCTGATCCCCAACGCCTAGTACATCGTGGCGAAGGCGCTCTTCCCGCTTCGCACAGAATAGAAATGTGCACTGTGATCTTTGAGGAAAATAATAATTTTCATCAGGCTCAAATTTTTATAAGAATCTTCTTCTCATAACTTTTAGTTTTAATGTTATCCATTGTCTTAAATTGGGTAATGTATATACTTCCCCAAAGTTTTCAATTTTTTGGGGGATAATATCCGGATTTGCCAGTTTTTTGAGAGCTTGATACATCATATTAGCACTTTCTTGATTCGCTCGATTTTGAAGACTTTTAAGGTTGTCGTTTCTTTTTATTTCTATTATCATTTCTTCAATAGGAGTACCACAATCTATCCCTGAAGCCAAAATTTGAACAGTAACACCCATTTCTTTCTCGTTATTATATAATTCCCAAAATGCAGGTGGCATACCTCTGAATTTTCTCATATTACCGTGGTGATATGAAAGAATTCCCAATGGTGCTAAACTTAATAGTGGTTCCTTTATGATACCATACCCATTAACCAATAATATTATATCCAATTCATATTTTCTGAGATTCTCAATCGACTCAGACGAGTATGGATTATTGGTTTTAATTACATCAATTCCATTATTTTTACAGAATTCAATAGTGTTTATACTTATTTCTTTCTTTGGAGAAATACTTTGTAAAGCCATGATTAGAATAAATCCGCCACGTCCTCGTTTAATATTCTTCTTAAGTTTTTGCATATTTGATTCCTTAGGTCTGTCATCAATCATAGCAACCTTAATTGAGAAAAAATCATCTTCTAATATCGGTTCAAGAGTCGATAACTTGAATTTCGACAGACTATTACTCGTTAGTAGGCCAATTCTCATCATAATCAATCATTCTTTTATAAAACCATATTCTTGTTTTAGTCCATTTATTGTTCTTAAAAACGCCCATACACCGCTTGCTTTTACAATCAATTCGTTAATATCATCAGTATCTTGCAAACTTAGACGTTTCAATCTGAAAACATCGGTTTCTATTGTGTTAAAACCAAAATCTACTGTAATTCCACATTTATAACCGGCTTCCTTTAGTAATAAAATGTCTCGCTCTGAATAATTACCATGGGGGTATGATAACGCATAAATCTTCAATTCATATTCTCTTTCAAGCATTTCTTTTGAATTAAAGATCTCTTTTCTAGCTTCATTATCATCACATGCCGGCAAACTTGGATGAGTCATTGTATGTGATTGCATTTCAATATACTCTTTCATTTCATTTATGTGTGCTTTTTGCAAGGCCTGAGGCTCATCATATTCTTTATCTTGCGTAAACCCTGCTTGTGAAAGAATGTCTAACCTTTCTTCATTTGACACGCGAATCAATTTCGAAATGGAGATTCTTTGATCTTTGAACTTAAACCAAAATTGATGATTAGAATTAATTATTGATGAGCATAAAAAGATAGTTAAAGGAATTTTGTTTTTTATTACCAGTGGTAATATTTTGTAATTTCTAACGTCTCCATCGTCAAAAGTAATTATCAATGCCTTCTTAGGAATTTTATTTTCATCATTTTTTTCAATCGCTTCAATGAAATCATTTAAAGGAATTATATTGTATCTTTTGGCAAGGTAATTAAATGTCAGTTCCGCTGTCTCCTTACTTACATTATGAAACAATAAAATAGTCACCTTATTCTTCTGGATTATCTCGCGAAATATGTAAGGTAATCCAGATAACCTAACAATTTTGAAAATTAATTCTTTCATTTCAACCATTAAAGTAATATTTAGCATAGTATTAAAGACTACCAATTTATTAATGAGTCAGATTTTGGCCTGATTTAGATTATAGAGAACATTTCCGAGTTACAGAAGAAACTGGACGACGTTCGCTCTCGCTGTCTCGACCTCGAACCGTGATACTCGAAAGCCTATGTTGTCAAGAGCGGTGGAGAGGTCGTTGGAGTTCAAGGTCCAGAAGCAGATCAAGGAGCTCGATGGCAAGTTCAGGTTTGACTTATTCCCCAAATTGCAGAGTCGGAGTGTTTAAATATAGCGAGATATGCGATAAAACAGACCATAGATAAAATTCATCGGCATTAATTCAGCATAATAGTCCTCATAGTTGCAACCAAATCTTTTCTTCATAATATAATGCAAATCCTGTTCGTCTTTAGAATTAGTACCGAAACAAACCGCTTTATAACCGAGTTCGTAAGCCTTCGTTAATGCCTCCCACATAAGCGCTTCGGAAGGAACGTAGTTTCGATATTGTATATCGATATCTCTATTGATGGCAAGGTAGCGCAAATACATTATTTTCTTATCTTGGTCGAGGAGAGAAATTAAGCCTCCGGCCACTTCGTTATCCTTTTCAAGTAAGGTCATTCTCAAATCTTTTTTATATTCGGTAAGAATAATATTAAAATGAGATCTATTAAAAGGAACTGCTCCAATGTGAGAAAGATTTTTTGAATAATATTCATAGAATATGTCTACATCCTTTTCCGACCTTGTCTCCCTATATTCGAAGCCAGCTTGCTCAAATCGCCTGATTTGTCGCTTATGCCTGCTCCTTAATTCATTTTCCCAAACGTGAGTGGGATTATTTTTCTCCAAATCAAGCATTAAATAACCGTTAACAGGGAATGGAGCTGTTTTTTTCTTTTGATTAGGGCAAACGGCCCTTATCATATTATTGGTTTCAATATTTGAATTGACAAATATGACAAAGGCGCACGCATCTTCGTTTGCGATACTTATTGACTTTTCTACAATCGTTTCAATAACTGTACGGTTAGACGGTTCTGAAATGATAATATGCTTAAGATCCGTAAATGGTGGCGGGACCAGTGCTTTAAATCTTCTTACCGTTTGTTCGAAAAATGGACATAGAGCGATCGGGTCTTTATCATGAAATATCATGAAATACTTACTTTTATATCCAAATGAGCGTTCCAACACGTCCTTCCAACGAAGCGTGTGATAGAAACTTCCCTTAGAACTCGCTTGGTTGAGCGCCTCCCAATCCTTCTTATTATTTTGATTTAATAATTCAGAATAATATGACGCCATCAAACCAAACCTTTCATATACATATGGCAACCTGATATTTTAAAGTTATAAGTGAATAAATCGAAGTAAGTCTTTGTCATTAGACCAACAAAATGATGAAAGATTTGAGACAAAAATCCTGATGATTAGGCGAATGTTTACTTCGCGGTACAATCGAGAAACGACCGGATTATGACCGTCCCCTTCTCTTTTAGGCTCTTGACGAACCTATCCGATATGGACCCTCTCGGTGATCTTCATTTTGATCCTCCAAAAAGATTCAATCGCCAGCCAGTAAGCAAACGGTTTGTGATTGACTTTCCCGAAGAATCAAATAGTTATTATGGAGTTAAAACTATTATTAATAACCGAAACCAGGAGGATGCTTATGAATATTCTCGGCCTCAATTATTATTATCACGACTCGTCTGCTTGTGTGGTCAAGGATGGGAAATTGGTGGTTGCGCTGGAAGAGGAACGACTGACCCGGCAAAAGCATACGAGTGAGTTCCCCGAGCAAGCAATCGGGCGCTGTTTGGAAATTGCCGGATTCGCGACCAAGGACATTGACCATATCGCGATTTCCATCCAACCGGAACTGGACTGGCCTAAAAAAGTGGCCTATGGATTCAGATTAGGGCGTAAAATAAGGCCTTTTATCCAACTTGAAATAATACACTTTTTGAAGAAGCGAGAAGCTTTGAGAGCTTGGTTGAATAAAACGTTTACTACGGACAAAAAGCCGAATATACATTTTGTTCCTCACCATATTTCCCATGCTATAGGTTCTTTCTTTGTCAGCCCCTATGAGAGCGCCGCTTTGTTGTCAGTAGATGGAGCAGGTGAATGGGCCACGACTTTCAAGGGGGTTGGGCGGGCCAATACTTTTCAGTGCTTAGGTCAGGATTATTTTCCCTTTTCACTAGGCAATGTGTACGCAACGGCCACCGAATTTTGCGGGTTTAGGAGACATTATGATGAAGGCAAGACCATGGGACTGGCGCCTTTGGGCAATCCGGATACTTTTGGCAAGAAGGTAGCACAAATGTTTTGGATCAACGAGGATATGTCCGTGGGGGTGGACCTTTCATATTTTGACTACAGTTATTATGCGCACCGCGGCGGAAAAAAATTATGTGAGACTTTTGGTCAACCTCGCCAAATGACCAAAGCAGCTAGATTTGAGCAGCAACATCTAGATGTAGCAGCGGCCTTCCAAAAGCAGCTAGAGGAATGTATGCTGAAAATCGCCCGCCAATTGCACGAACGCACGCGGGAGGATTATTTAGTGATTTCTGGCGGAGTTACCCTCAACAGTGTGGCCAACGGCCGGCTGGTGCGGGAGAGCGGTTTTAAGGACTTGTATGTCATGCCGGCGGCCGGTGATAACGGGACAGCCATCGGCGCTGCATATTATGTATACAACAGCATTTTAGGCCAGCCCCGCGTTTATGTCCATGATAATCCCTTTATTGGAACCGAGTATGTAAACTCTGCCATTCAAAAAATTCTTGAAGAATGTAAGTTGGAACATCAATATGTCCCGGATGGTAAACTGGAGATCGTGACCGCTGACCTGTTGCAGCGCGGCCATATCATCGGCTGGTTTCAAGGGCGCATGGAAATCGGACCCCGCGCTTTGGGAAATCGTAGTATTTTAGCTAATCCGACTTTGCCGGGCATGAAAGACAAAATAAACGCGCAGGTTAAGCATCGGGAAGCGTTCCGGCCCTTTGCGCCCTCCTGCCCAATCGAAGACACCCCGCGGTTTTTTGAACAAAATGTGGCTGATCCATTCATGCTCAAAGTATGCCGTGTGTTGCAGGATAAACAAGCGGTGATTCCGGCCGTCACCCATTTGGACGGCACGGCTCGCTTGCAGACAGTTCACCAAGAAACCAATCCGCGCTTTCACCAATTGCTGAAAGAATTTGAAAAACTCAGCGGAGTTCCGATCCTATTAAACACCAGTTTCAATGTGATGGGCGAGCCGATTGTAGAATCGCCCGTGGATGCCATCCGCTGCTTTTTTACCACCGGGCTTGATTATCTGGTATTGGGGAATTATATTCTTGGCAAGAATTATTCGATCTAATGTTCGTTCTGGACAATACGAAGATTGCGTTCAAGAAGATGTGTGTTGTCGAGAAGAAGAGCAAGGCATACTATATGCCAGATGAGTACCTTCGTCAGGCCATCATGGCTTTCTGCTCCATAGATTAGAACGAAATCGACGACAAAACAATTCTATGCCAAGCCAGTAATAAATAAATCGGGTTCAATCAAAAAAGATTTAAAGGAGCACAAACCCTTTCCTTTTCTTTTATCAAGATGCGGTGAGGTTCGGGCTATGATCGAGCTCCACTTTTTTGAAGACTTATAAAGGGAAAATGAAGGAAGGGATTAGTTACTCACTTCCGTTTCCTGAGCATTAAGAATGCATCCCAGGACACGATCGCTATCGCCACGGCTCCGGCGCCAACGTAGACCACGACGTCATTGCTTCCCCATCCACCTTCTTTGTTAGGCGTGGCATCAAGGATGTCGCTCAGCACGCCATTTCCTGCAGAGGTGATCGCACATACCTGGTAGTAATTTTTCTGGCTGTTCGTTAGGGCGGTATCCGTGAAGGTGAGCACATTGCCGAGTCTAATGAGCAAGGTCTCCGCTCCGGAGGTCGTGCCGCGATAGACCATGTAGTTGATAATCGATGAACCGCCATCACTGATGGGCGCGGACCAGATCAGGATGACTTGGCGTTGCCCAAATAGCGCCACCTATGAAGTAACAGATTGCGGTTCATGTTTAAACCGTATTTTTAATCCCATTCAGCTAGGGCTTCAGAGTCATTCTCATCTTAGTCGCGGTGCTCAAAATCAAACCCGTCTTTGTTGGCATCGAGCTCACGCATAAATTCCATGAACTCGCTCGTTTAGATGATCGTGCGTTATAGCCCGCCCTCACTATCAGTCCCGCTGTCCACCTCCGGCGGTCGGTATTTTTTACTCCATATCGTCGTCAAATCTTCTTTTGGACGGACCGGCGAGTACATCACGCATCGGCGGCAGATGTCGTTCGCCCCTGACCCATAGGTGGTCGCTCTTACTTTTTTGGCATTGTCGGAATGCCAAGCTTCGACGATGGAGGAGGTCAGAACATTACCAATTAGAAGGTCATCGCTTCTCTCCTGGTTGCCACAATGGCACACCCTCAGGTCGCCGTTGGCCAGGACTCCGAGGTTGAATGAAGTATTGCAGGGTCTCGTCCTGACGATTACTTGAGGTAAGAAGCCACACCCCTCCGGTAAGTCCTCGCTCTTGATCTTCCCGAACCAATCTATGTAGAACCTTAGGAACTCGACCCTCACCTTGCCTTTGCCGGAATTGATCATAGGAAGAACCTTGGTGCGAAAATCCTCGGTGTCCAGGACGTTCATCAAGCCTCTCAATCCCACCGTCACGTCTAACGGGTAGCCCGTCTCTTGATTTCTCCGTAGCAGGTTGACTAATCCGGACAGGAACTCGTCATACCGGTCGACGCCCATATGTTTCCGGTAAATCGCTCGGTCGAAACCGGCCGTGCTTACAATGATGTGCGAGATGCCAGATCCGATGAGAGCCTCGATCACGTGGTCCTTGGCCAGCATGATTCCGTTGGTGGTGAGATTGACGGATTCAAAACCGCCGAGCGAACGAAGGAACGCGGTCTTTTCGAAGAAATGGGGATCTAGCAATGGCTCTCCAGTCAAGGCGTTGAGCCATATATTCTTCCCACCCATGTCACAGTACTCGCCGGCCGCCTTGAAGAACACCTCGTTGCTCATTCTATCCTTTGGCGTTCCAAACCTATACACACAGAAGCTACAGGAGGCGTTGCAATGCTCGGTGAGGGTGAATGCCAGGTTCCGAGGCGGTTCCACCTCCAATTTGTGCCAATTGGCTGGTCGTAAGGCGTACAGGTTTCGATAAACGCCAAGGCCAGCTCTGGCAATGGGGTAGGGGCTCTTCAGCATGATCCTTCTCGACCACCCCAGCACATAGCGGGTCTTATCAGGCGTCGTCATAAATACAACTAATGATTACTGTTGCACAATGTATTATAATTATTGAAAAACGAGTTCTTTTCGATTAAATGATATTGAACTTGCTGTAAAAATTATTTTCAGGGTTTAATGCATAATAATATTTTGTTATCTACATTGTTATAAAAATATATGTGCGGTCCAACCTATTGCCAACTGTCAAGGAAGGTCATGGATTGGTAACTACGATATTAGAAACAACTTTTTGAAACGATCACACTTCGACACGAACGCGCTCGATATTGAGCGCTTGTCGATAGAGCTCAATCGCTTGGACGATGTCTCCATCAACGACTTGAGGCTCTTTCTGGAAGCGATCAGGAAGCAGATTAATTCGTTCGATTTCGAGGGTCCGCAGTCTAACAAAGCCTCGGCCACCCCCGCCACCGTGCCAAGCGAGCCTCGAAACCTGCAGGCAGTTCCCGACAACTCAGCGGTTGAACTCAACTGGACCACGCCATTCTTTCTAGGACCGGGGACGATTGCCTACCACCTTTTTCGCAACGGCAAATTAGTCTGGGGCGGAAGTGCAATGGAATACAACGATACCAATGTGGTGAACTTCGTTTCCTATTCCTATATTGTCGCGGCGCAGAACGCGGTAGGCTGGTGACCGAACTGCACTGCGATCCTTGCTACACCGGCTGCGTCTGTTGGTCCCGGTGTGCCGACGAACTTCCATATGACAGTGGGCAACGAATATGTTGAACTGTCTTGGAGCATGCCAACGAACAGCGGTTCTACACCAATAACAGACCACAAGGTCTACAAAATAAACAATTCCGTCATGACGCTATTGATGACTGTGACCTCCGGCACCGGCTAAGGATACCGCGGTCTCGAATGGAGAGGCGTACTACTACCAGGTGTGCGCCTTCAGTTCCGTTGGCAATGGTGCGGTGACGGAGATCATCTGCGCCACGCTACAAGCGACCATCAACCCCTCTTCGATGACCGAGGACGACATCAGAAATCGGTGTTTTAAGTTATGATCGGATGTCGGAAAACAATCGCTATAGACAACGACATACCATCATTGTGGTTTAATTCCGCTTGAGCACTTATATCAACAAAACATTATGATGAGATTCACACCCGAGATGATACGCAAGCGCTCAAGGGGCGACGCATCTGAATAAGCAGGCCGAAGCAAGCGAAGTCAACAAGCTTTAAATCCCGATTATACATTATTGTGGTCCAACCTAGGAGTTTCGAACTGGGTCATCATTGTGTTATATGGGGTGCTTTAATGGAAAAGGGATCAAGAATTAATGTGATATCCATAATTTTTGTACTTATGCTGCTATTGCTACTTAGTGCGTTCTTCGTCGTTGCCCCAGGTACAGCGGTCGCAGATCAAACCGGCGACTATATCTATTCAGTGAGCGACGGAAATGCTACTATTACGGGATACATTGGGGCAGGTGGAGCGGTTGCAATCCCCTATACATTAGGAGGATATGCATCAGTAGCCATCGGAGAATATGCGTTCCAATACTGTACCTCCCTGACCTCCGTGACCATCCCTGACAGCGTAGACTTCATAGGTAACGCGGCGTTCGCCTCCTGCACCTCCCTGACCTCCGTGACCATCGGAAACAACGTCACTTCCATCGGAGAATATACGTTCTACTTCTGCACCTCCCTGACCTCCGTGACCGTCCCTGACAGCGTCACGTCTATGGGAAATGGTTCGTTCACCGCCTGCACCTCCCTGACCTCCGTGACCATCGGAAACAACGTCACCTCTATCGGAGAATATACGTTCTTCAACTGCACCTCCCTGACCTCAATAACATTCTTTGGACTGGTGGCACCGACCGTTGGTGCGAATTGGATTATCTATACACCAATTTCGGTAACAGGTCATGCATATGCTGCATCGAATTTTTCGCCACCAGGAGACGTTTGGAACGGATTGACGATGGGCGACTATGTATCTAACGCCCTGGACCACTTCACCGTGACCGGCTACCCGGTATCGATAACCGCTGGTGATGCGTTCCCGACCCCCGTGATCGTCACCGCCTATGACGCCTATAGCAACATCAAGACCGATTACACTGGCCAGGTCTACTTCACTTCCACGGATTTGGCAGCGACGCTACCGTACACTTCCGTATCCACATATACCTTCACCGGTACTGGCCTGGACAACGGTCAGCACACCTTCGCTGGAGCCGGGTTCACCCTGAAGACCACTGCAAGCCAGACCATCACCATAACCACTGGTACATTATCGCTGACGAGCAGTGCGATCGTGATCAACCCAGCGACGATCGATCACTATGTTGTCGCATCCACCACCCCGCAGGTAGCGGGAGTAGGCTGGTCCGGCACCGCCACCGCTGAAGACGCATTCAA
>Ga0209777_10002539_pt1 | contig 23794 bp, 24 predicted proteins | sample FrelakmetHBP12HB_FD_187147 | JGI IMG/M metagenome (GOLD analysis project Ga0209777, IMG submission 187147) | Freshwater lake sediment microbial communities from the University of Notre Dame, USA, for methane emissions studies -HBP12 HB (SPAdes)... | ecosystem: Environmental > Aquatic >... | reverse complement strand
GAAGCCGGTCGCCGCTGCGACCAAGCCGGTCAAGAAGTAAGAGCCAAACACGGGCTACGGACCTAGTCCGTAGCCCGGTGAGCCACCCGGCCAGTGCCCTTTAGAGACACTGGCCGGTTTTTCGTGATATTGACTAAAACACCCTTCTGGCGGCACCTTGAATGCAGCAGGGCACCATCGGAATTCAATCGCCGAGAGGAGAACCAACGGTGATCTCGATTGTGCGTAAAGTCTCGCTATTACTGCTTGTCGTAATGATGTCCCTCAGCCTGCACGCCCAATGGCGCGCGCTCGGTCCCGAGGGAGGCGACGCGCGTTCACTGGTCTATGACCCCAGGAACCCGGACCGCATATTGCTGGGCACCAGCGCCGGGGAGGTGTTCCTCTCTGAGAACAGCGGCCGGAGCTGGCGTCCATGGGTGCACCTGGGCGAGCGCGACAACTTCGTGCTCGACCATATCGTGTTCGATCCCACGGACTCGCAGACTGTGTATGTCGCCGCCTGGAGCATCGAGGAGGCGGACGGCGATCTGTTCCGCACGCGTGACGGCGGCCGGAGCTGGGAGCGAGTGCCGGGCATGCGCGGCAAGAGCCTCCGCGCCTTCGTGGTGTCTCCCGACGGACGCACGCTTACGGCGGGAGCGATCGACGGGGTTTACCGCAGCACCGACATGGGTGAGACCTGGGCCAGGATCACGCCGGAGGACCATCCCGCACTGCGCAACTTCGAGTCCCTGGCGGTGGATCCGCACGACAATGACCTCATCTACGCCGGCACCTGGCACCTGCCCTGGAAGACCACGGACGGCGGCAGGAATTGGCACATCATCAAGGAGGGGATGATCTCGGACTCCGATGTCTTTTCCATCATCATCTCCCACCGCAACAGCCGGGTGGTGTTTGACAGCGCCTGCTCCGGCATCTACCGCAGCGAGAACCAGGGTGAACTGTTCCACAAGATCATGGGCATTCCCAACTCGGCGCGGCGCACGCGCGTGCTCATGCAGGACCCGGTCAATGCCGACGTCATCTACGCCGGGACCACGGAGGGCCTCTACAAGTCGGTGGATGGCGGGCACACGTTCCAGATCATCACGCCGCCGAACTTCATCCTCAATGACGTCCTCGTGGATCCGCGCAATCCCAAGCACGTGCTGCTGGCCACCGATCGGGGTGGGGTTTACGTGAGCGAAGACGCGGGACGCAGCTTTCACACGGCGAACGCGGGTTTCGCCCACCGCCAGGTGGGAGGCTTCGTCAGCGACCACGGCACGCTCTACGTCAGCGTGGTGAATGACAAGGAATTCGGCGGCGTCTTCGCCTCGCGCGATGGGGGAGAGAACTGGACACAGATGAACGCCGGACTCAATCAGCGCGACGTCTATGCCCTGGAGCGCGCGAGTTCGGGCGAACTGGTGGCGGCCACCAGCCACGGCATCCTGCGTTTTGACTCCGCTTCGCAGCAGTGGGAGAACATCAGCACCATCGTCGAAGAACGGCCCGGAGCGGCTGGCAGACCGTACAGGAACGCAAAAGGCAAGCTGGTGACGCCGCCGCCCGCGCCACCGGTCCTGACACGCTATGAAATCCCGTCGCGCGCCAATGCGCTCGACGTGGACGGCAAGAGCTGGCTGGCTGCGACGACCGAGGGCCTGCTGCGCAGCACCGACGGCGGCAGAAGCTGGAAGCCAGGCATAACGCCGGGAGAGATCAACTTCGTTGCCGTGGCGCGCCGCGGGGAGCACGCCGCCGCGGCCACCAGCAAGTGCCTGTTCGTCTCCGACGACGACGGCGTGACCTGGCAACCGCTGCCCGTGCCCGACTATGTGACGCTCATCTCCGGCGTCGCGATTACAGATGATGGGTCGCTGTGGTTGACGACGCGCGAGGGCGCAGTGCGCTACCGCGGCAATGCATGGGAGCACTTGCTTGAAGGCTTGCCCTCGCGGAATCTGCGCGCGATTCGCGCGCAGGGTCCCAATATCGTCATCACCGAGCGTAATTCCAACGTCGTCTATCTCAGCCGGGACAATGGTGAGCACTTCGTGCCCAGCGAACCGGCAGGGTACTTTATTGCCCTTGCCGCGCTCGACGGCGACCAGCTCTTTGCGGCCACTAATTACAATGGAATGTTGGTGGCGCCGCAGACGCGCACGGAGAGCATGAGGCAGCCAAAGTAGGCGTACCCGCCTCCGCATCAACCCACCCGCCTGGCCGCTAGGCGGGTTTTTTCTGGCTGCACGCTGAGCGCTTGGCGAGATCATTCTCCAGGGCCGCCTTGTCGCTCCCACCCGGCTGACCATTCCCGATTCCGGCCGCGCAGTCCCATTCCCGCAAAGTCATCTGCGGACATGGCTTAGTTCATGTTGAAAGCGATTGTTTCTGCCTGAAAATCCCTTTGTGAAACCACCACAAGCTGTCCTGCGCCCGCGACGAAACGACTCAAGCCAGAAACCGGCCTGTTTTGTATCGCTTGCGTTGAGGAACTGCAGAAGGCCGCTGGCGTGCAATGCATAGAGCCATGATGGAAGCACAGGTGGAGGGAAATTCGGAGAGGAACCGGCCGCAGCTGCCCGTATCGCTGCCCGCGGAAGCAGTCCGCCAGTTGCGCGCCGCCTTGCACGGGCTGGCCAATGTCTTCACCGGTGTGCTGATGACAGGCGGCCTGCTGCAAGGCCATCCAGCGGCAGACAAACAGTCGGAGTACGCGGACGATGTATGCACCCTTGGCGAGCGCGGCGCCGCGCTGGTGCGGGAGCTCCGGAGCGTTCTGATGCGGCATGCGGAAGAAGGCGGCGTGCCGGGAGAGTGGGAATCAGGTTCCAGCGAGGGAGAGAACCATGTCTGACGCACAAGCACAGAAAATCGGGCCGGCAAAACATCACACCGGGCCGGTATCAATGCACACACGCAGTGGTGACGGCGACACTTCTGGCGCCGTGCCCGTTCCCGATAGAATTCAACCGACCAGTACCATGCTTGCAACCGTGGACAAGACGGAAGCGGGCCTGCTCAACCTGATGATCGTGGACGATGAGCGGGCGATTCGCGACGGCTGCCGAGAGGTCGCCCAGACCATTGGGTTTGCCACTTTCCTGGCGGACAACGCGGAGCACGCCTTCCGCGTGCTCGACGCCCACAGCATGGACGTGGTCCTGCTGGATCTTCGCCTGCCGGGCGTGGGCGGCATGGAGGTGCTGCGGGAGATCAAGCGCCGCCGCCCGGAGACCGTCGTCATAGTGATGACCGGCTTTGCCAGCGTGCAGTCGGCGGTGCAGGCGATGAAGAACGGTGCCTACGACTACGTCACCAAGCCCTTCAACCTGGAGGAGCTGAGGCTGATCCTGGATCGCGCCCGCGGCCACCTGCAGCTCACCAGCGAGAACCGCGTGCTGCGTGAGCAGGTGAAATCCAAGGAAGGCTTTGGCTCCATTATCGGGCGCTCGCCGGAGATGGAGAAGCTGTACCGCATCATCACCAAGGCAGCGCACTCCACCCATCCGGTGCTCATCATGGGAGAGAGCGGCACGGGCAAGGAGCTGGTCGCCCGGGCCATCCACTTCTCTGGCCCTTACCGCGACAAGCCTTTCGTCGCCGTGGATTGCGGCTCGCTGGTGCCGACGCTGATCGAAAGTGAGCTCTTCGGCTACGTAAAAGGCGCATTCACCGGGGCGGGCAAGAACAAGGACGGACTGCTGACCGTGGCCGACGGCGGCACGGTCTTTCTCGACGAAATCGGCGATCTGCCGGTGGACCTGCAAGCCAAGCTGCTGCGCGCCCTGCAGGAGAAGGAAATCCGCCCGGTCGGGGGGACGAAATCCATCCCCATCAATGTGCGCGTGCTGGCCGCCACCAATCGCGACCTGGAGCAGGCGGTGGCCCAGGGGGCCTTCCGCCGCGACCTCTACTTCCGCCTGAACGTGCTCAGCCCGCACATTCCGCCGCTGCGCCAGCGCAAGCAGGACATCCCCCTGCTCGTGGGGCACTTCCTCGAACGCCAAGCACGCGCCAGCGAGGTGCAGCGCAACATCAGCGATGACGCACTGAAGCTGATGCTGGGCTATGACTGGCCGGGCAACGTGCGCGAGCTGGAGAACTGCATCGAGCGGGCCTGCGCCCTGACCTCGGGGCCCACCATCCACGTCGCCGACCTGCCGACCAGCATCCAGAACTGGAAGGAGCTGACGCACACCACCGCGCCGGACCCCTCCCGCGGAATCATCCCGCTGCCCGAGATGGAGAAGCAGGCGATCCTCAACGCCATTGAACGGCTGCATGGTGACAAGCTGGAGGCAGCGCGGCTGCTGGGCATCGGCAAGACCACTCTTTACCGCAAGCTCAAAGAATACGGAAGCATGCAGTAACACGGCCGGACGAGCGGCAATTCCTTCGTCCGCGGCCGTGCTAGCAGCTTTGCACACCCGTGGGCGAGCGCGAGGGAGACCATGATTCTACTGGTGACGAGTTCAAGACTGGGCGCGGAGAGCGCGGCGTGCCTCGAAGGGGCGTTGAGGGAGACGGTGACGGTCGTGGAGAGCGTGCGGCGCGCCACCACCCTGCTGCGCGAGGGCGAATACACCGCTGTGGTACTCGATGAGCCGCTGGCGGAGTCCGAGCCGGAGAACCTGGGTTCACTGCTGCAACGTGCCGGAGCGGCGGTGCCGGTGTACGTGAACCTGGCGGTCTCCAGCGCCGCCCGGGTAGCGCGCGAGGTGCGCTTCGCACTGCGACGGTACCAGGAGGCAAGGCTGGTGGCGGTGCGGGCGGCGGAGTCGTTGCTGCGCAGCGAGATCCGGGACGCCATCACCGGCATCCTGCTCGGTACCGAGCTCGCCCTGCAGACGCCGGAGCTGCCCTGCGCGGCCGAAGAAAAGCTGTGCACGGTCTGCGTGCTGGCTTCGCAGATTCGGAACCGCCTGGAGATGGTGCACTAGGGCAGGAACCGGTGGCCGAGCGGCGCCGCGGTACGGCTTTGAGGTGTTTGTCCGATCGCCGATCGAGAAACCGCCTGTCGGCTTACTCCACATCGGCGCCTGCGACCGCTCACGGCGACACGGCATCCAACCTTGTGGAGGGCACGATGTCCAAGGTGAGGATTATCCTGCGACCGAACGGGCCGCTGCGTGTGGAAGACCCCGAGGGCCTGGTAGAGCTGTGCGATGCCAACGGCAATCGCTTTGACCTGACCGGGAAGCCGGCCTTCTCGCTCTGCCGCTGCGACGGCAGCACCAACATGCCGTTTTGCGACGGCACCCACTCAAAGATCGGCTTCCGGGCCGCCGAGACCGCCGTGGCTGCGGAAACGCAGGCGCAAGCGGGGCCTGGCCGCGGCGGTTTCTGCAAAACGAACATGCCGATTGGACGTGCGACGCGGCACGCGCGATGCGCTAAGATGCCTTAGTCAGAAAGACAATCACTGGTCAAAGCGGCGGGAGGAGACATGCGCGTGGAGGGAAGGGTAGTCGTCGTCACCGGCGGGTCCATGGGCATCGGCGAAGAGATTGCTCGGTTGTTCTTCTCAAAGGGAGCCAAGGTGGTGCTGGCGGGACGGGAGATGGGCCGGCTGGAGGAGGCACGCCAGCGCATCGGCGGTACCGAGCCCAACTCGCTCTGCGTGGAGTGCGACGTGCGCTCTCGCGACCAGCTTGAGAGCCTGATGCGCACCGCGCTCGGGCATTTCGAGCGGGTGGACGTCTGGGTGAACAACGCCGGCTTCGGGTTGGTGGACTCGGTGGAGAAGATGGACATGGCCGAGTGCCGCGGGATGTTCGACACGAATTTGTTCGGCGCCATTGAGGGCATGCAGGTTGCCATCCCGGTGATGCGGCGGCAGGGCTTCGGCGCCATCATCAACATCTCCAGCGTTGCCGGGTACATTGCCGTCCCCTACATGGCCGCCTACGGCGCCACCAAACATGCGCTCAACTGCTTCAGCAGGGCGGCGCGGCTCGAACTGAGGGGCACGGGCGTGAAGGTCATCAACGTCTGCCCGGGATATGTGAAGACCGGCTTCGGAGAGCACGTTGTCCGCGGGCGCGACAACCGCTCGATCGGCAGCGGCGTGAAACGCGGAATCACCCCGCAGAGAGTGGCGCAGGCGGTGTGGCACGCCTATGTGCTCGGCAGCCGAGACCTGGTTGTGCCCTGGAACAATGAGATTGCAATCGCCTTCTACCGCGCGCTGCCTTCACTGGTGGAATGGGTGATGATGAAGATGCTGCGGGGAATCGAGAAGAAGACAGCGTAAGGGCTCTGGCCCGCTCTTACATGACCGGACCAATGTCGGAGGCAATCTCAGACCTGCAGTTCCTCCAGCATCTGTTGCATCTCGCTTTCGGCATGGCGGTTGCCGCTGCGGCGCGACGCCGCGATGCCTCCCTCGAGCCAGCGTTTCACCTCGGCGGTTTGCCCGGCAGCACGCGCCAGCGCCTGCGCCGCCATGAAGTAAGCGTTGGCGTAGTCTGGATTGTGCTCCACGAGTACGCGGAACTCGGCAACCGCCGCCTGCACCTCGCCGGCCGAGGAGTACTCCATCCCCAGGGCATAGCGGGCGAATGTATTTCCGGGTTCCTGTTGAAGCACGCTCCTCAGATGCTCGATGCGTTCGTTGGCGGCCATGGCTCTTCGAACATACCACGGCCTGCGCGATGACGTTTACAATGCTCTGATTGATACCCGCCGAGCTGGATGCCGGCGACAGGAATGTGGACCCTATGGAAGCGGAATGCAAGCTGAAGCCAAGGCCGGTGAACGACTCCATTTCGGAGATGGTGGAAATCGTGCTGCCCAACGACGCCAATCCTCTGAACTCGCTCCTCGGCGGGCGCCTGATGCACTGGATCGATATTGCCGGCGCTCTGGCCGCGCACCGCCACTCGGGCAGCAACGTTGTCACCGCCAGCCTGGACCACCTCGATTTCCTGGTTCCGGTGAAGGTCGGCGACGTCGTCATCTTCAAGTCGTCGGTCAACCGCGCTTTCACCACTTCCATGGAGACCGGCGTGAAGGTCTGGGTGGAGAGCTACACCACCGGCGAGCGCCGCCACGTCAGCTCCGCCTACCTCACTTTCGTTGCTCTTGACGGCGAAGGGCGCAAGCGCGCGGTGCCCGCCGTGATGGCAGAGACCGACGACCAGAAGCGCCGCTACGAGGATGCAGGACGGCGCCGCGAGGCCCGGCGCACGGAGGCAGCGCGCAAGGCGGAAGTCCGGGCCAAACAACGGCCCTAGGCTTCGCCACCTCGACCTGCCCTGAACCTGAAAAGTACGCTGGAAATTCCCTGAACAGGCTGTATCATATGCCAACGAACAGCAAGATGGCGGCAGTGATACGAATGTGGGGCCAACCGAAGGCCCATGCCGCCGGCGACGTGTAACTAGAAACCAGTTTGCAGCAGATTGTTCGAATAGCGGACCGTGGCAGAAACGCGGCGGTCCGGGGTTCCCAGGTGATAGTCCATCCGCCGGCTCATGCCGCCAGGATGGGATCAACGCAGTCCGGCGTTCATCTTCTCAGCGAGGCCATAGAATGGACAGCGCTTTACTCATTCACAGGTTACATTTTGCGTTCACTGTAACCTTCCACTACCTGTTCCCGCAGCTCACCATGGGCCTGGCGCCGTTGATCGTCGCGTTCAAGACCCTGGCGCTGCGCACGAACAACCAGAAGTACAACGCGGCCGCACGTTTCTGGGCCAAGATCTTCGGGATCTCCTTCGTCATGGGCGTGGTCACGGGGATTCCGATGGAATTTCAGTTTGGCACGAACTGGTCGCACTTCAGCCGCTTTGCCGGCGGCGTCATCGGCCAGACGCTGGCCATGGAAGGCACCTTTGCATTCTTCCTTGAGTCGGCCTTCCTCGGCCTGTTCCTGTACGGCGAGAAGCGCCTGAGCCCCAAGGCCCACTGGTTCAGCGGCCTGCTGGTCTTCCTGGGCGCCTGGATCTCCGGCTATTTCATCGTGGCCACCGACGCCTGGATGCAGCATCCCGTGGCGTACACCAAGTTGGCGGACGGCTCTGTGACCCTGGCATCCTTCTGGGGCCTGGTCTTCAACCCGTGGGCGCTCTGGCAGTATGCCCACAACATGGCGGGCGCGGGACTGACCGGCGCATTCGTCATGATGGCGGTCGGCGCCTACTACCTGCTCAGCCGCGTGCACGTGGACCAGGCAAAGCTCTACGTGAAGACGGGCGTCATCGCCGGATTCCTCTTCGCGCTGCTTCTTGTCGGCCCCACCGGCGACGGACAGGGCCGCAACGTAGCGCAGAGCCAGCCCGCTGCTCTGGCCGGCATGGAGGCGCTCTTCAAGTCGCAGCAGGGCGCGCCGCTCCTGCTGATGGGCCAGCCCGATGCTGCCAGCGGACGCATTGACAATCCGTTGGCGGTCCCGAAGCTCCTCAGCCTGCTGGCCTATCGCTCGTGGAATGCAGACATCAAGGGTCTGGATGCGTTCCCGCAGGATGAGTGGCCGCAGAACATCGCGCTGCTCTACTACAGCTATCACATCATGGTCGGCCTGGGGATCATCTTCATGCTGGTGATGTTGATCGCCGGCATTCAACTCCTGCGCAAGAAGCTCTACGACACGCGCTGGCTGCTCTGGGTGCTGATGCTCTGCGCTCCGTTGCCCTATGTGGCCAACACCGCCGGCTGGATGACCGCCGAGCTCGGACGCCAGCCCTGGCTGGTCTATGGCCTCATGCGCACCGCCGAAGGCTTCTCCAAGACGGTGACCGCCGGCAACGCCTGGTTCACCATGCTGGGCTTCCTGGGCATGTACACGCTGCTTGCCATCCTCTTCCTCTTCCTGGTCTATCGCGAGCTGGAGCACGGACCCGGGGTGGTTGCGGCTGCAGCGTCCAAGAAGGGGGTGAGGAAATGACACCGACTATCTGGTCCATGCCGACTCTCTGGTTCTGCATCACGGCCGTCATGGTCGCGGTCTATGTGGTGCTTGACGGCTTCGACCTCGGCGCCGGAGCCATCTACCTGTTCGTCTCGCGCACGGATGACGAGCGCCGCAAGGTGATTCGCTCCATCGGCCCCGTCTGGGATGGCAACGAAGTGTGGCTGCTTGCCGGCGGAGGCGTCCTCTACTTCACCTTCCCGCAGCTCTACGCCTCGGCCTTCAGCGGCTTCTATCTCGCGCTGATGATGGTGCTGTGGATGCTCATGGGCCGCGCCATCGCCCTGGAGTTCCGCTCGCACATCAACACGCCGGTGTGGAAGTCTCTCCTTGACGGCGTCTTTGCCATCTCCAGCATCCTGCTCACCATCTTCCTGGGAGCGGCGTTGGGCAACGTGATTCGAGGCGTCCCCATCGGCCCGGACAAGTACTTCTTCCTGCCCTTGTGGACGAACTTCAGGGTCGGTGCCAACCCGGGCATCCTGGACTGGTACACCATCCTCTCCGGGCTGTGCACGGCGGCTGCTCTCAGCCTGCATGGGGCGCACTGGGTGGCACTCAAGACCGATCGTGACCTCCAGAAGCGTTCCCGCACCGCCGCTGCCGTACTGTGGCCTGCAACGCTGCTGTTGACCATCCTGAGCGGCCTGGCGACCTTCACCATGCATCCCTGGCTGCTGGACAACTACAAGAAGTTCCCACCGGCCTATGTGCTGCTGCTGGGAGTCTTCATTTGCTTGGGCCTGATGCCATGGTTCCGCAGCAAGGGCAAGTATCTGGCGGCGTGGTACGCGAGCGCACTGTACCTTACCCTGATGCTGGTGGCCGGCATCTATGCTCTATATCCGGTCATTCTGCCGGCGACCGATCCATCGCGCAATCTGACGGTCTGGAACAGCGTGACCTCGGATTATGCGATGAGCATCGCCATTCGCTGGTGGATACCCGGCATCATCCTGGCGGTGGTCTACTTCGTGTACATCTATCGTAAGTTCGCCGGCAAGGTGAACCTGGCCGACGGCAGCGACCACGGCTACTGATTCTGCTTCTGCTGTAGTGCTGGGCGCGGCTTCGGTCGCGCCCTTCTTTACTGGAATGGCTTACCTCAGGGGCTAAAGCCCCGCCGCAGCGTCATCGTTGACGCCGGGCTAAGGCCCGGCTCTACCCCAGGCCCAAGTGAGATGAGATGGGTCTAAACTGTTGCCATGAGATTGGCCGGCAAGATTGCATTGATCACCGGCGCCGGTGCGGGCATCGGCCGCGCCTGTGCGCTGGCATTTGTCCACGAAGGCGGGAAGGTCGCGCTGATGGGGCGCAAGCCTAAACCACTTCAGGCGGTGGCCGACGAGATCGCACGCAGCGGGGCAGGGAAGGATGCCGTAACGGTGGTTCCCGGCGACCTGAAGAGTCTCGACGACATCCGACGCGCCGTGCTCACGACGGTTGGCGCCTTCGGCGGATTGAATGTGCTCGTGAACAATGCCGGCATCCTGCACCCCGGCACCTCCGAGAGCCTCACCGAGGCCGAGTGGGAGGAAACCTTCAGCGTGAACGTCAAAGCACTGTGGCTGCTCACGCGCGAGGCCCTGCCCGAACTGCGCCGCTCCGGCGGCGGCTCCATCGTCAACATCTCGTCCGTGCTGGGGCTGGTGGGCATGAAGAACCGCCTTGCCTATTCAGCCAGCAAGGGCGCGGTCACGCTCATGACCAAGTGCATGGCCATGGACCATGCCGAAGAGAACATTCGCGTGAACTGCATCTGCCCCGGAGTGATTGACACAAAGCTGCTGCGCGATGCCATGGCGAAGGCTCCCGACCCTAAGGCAGCGCTCCAACAGCGGCTCGCGATGGAACCCATCGGACGCCTGGGCACGCCGGAGGACATTGCGGGTTGTGCAGTCTACCTCGCCAGCGATGAGGCAGCGTGGGTGACGGGCGCGGCGTTTCCGGTGGATGGCGGATACACAGCGTGGTGAGCCGCTCCACCGCGCGCAACCGCAATGCTCCGCATCTGCGGACGCTATAATCATTGGTCGTTCATTTCACTTGGGGATCAGCTAGTGTCGCATACGCAACCACACGGGCCGGAGATGCCGGTGCCGCAAGCCATTCTGGGGATTCAGTCCATCATCGCCGTCGGCTCCGGCAAGGGCGGAGTCGGCAAGACCACGCTCGCCGTCAACCTTGCCATCGCGCTCGCGCAAAAGGGGCACAAGGTCGGCCTGCTCGACGCCGACGTGTACGGTCCGAACGTGCCGCTCATGTTCGGCCCCATGCCGCAGCCCCAGGTGATGAGTGACGGTCGACTCATCCCCTCCGAGCGCTACGGCGTGCGCGTGCTCTCCGTCGGCCTGATGAATCCCGGCGACAAGCCGCTGGTGTGGCGCGGGCCCATGCTGCACTCCGTCATCCGGCAGTTTCTCGGCCAGGTGGCATGGGGAGAGCTCGACTATTTGGTGATCGATCTGCCGCCGGGCACGGGAGACGTCGCCATCTCGCTGGTGCAGACGGTTCCGCTCACCGGCGCCATCATTGTCACCACACCCTCGGATGTGGCGCTGCAGGATGCGCGCAAGGCCATCGAGATGTTCCGCCAGGTGCGGGTGGAGATCCTGGGCGTGGTGGAGAACATGAGCTACCTGATGTGCCCGCACTGCAACCACGAGATTGACGTCTTCTCCTCCGGCGGCGGCGAGCGCACCGCGGCGCAGTACAGCGTCCCGTTCCTCGGGCGCATCGAGATGGACCCCGCCATCCGGCAGGGCGGCGACACCGGAAACCCGGTGGCCCTCGCCAGCGGCGCGAGCAGCTCCAAGTCGCTTTACCAGTTCGCGGAACGCGTGGCGAAGCGCGTGGCAGAAGTGCAGGCGGGCGCCGGCGGCAGCGTGCTCACCGTGGATTGAGCATTACCAGCGATTTCTTCGCTTGTAGATTTCACATCTCTCCGCAGGGCCGCGCACTGTAAGATGACCGGGAGGAAAGCTCTCCATGGAGACCATTCTCCCGGCTGAGGCCGCTCCGGTCACGCCCCCTGAAGTGCGTCCCACCGCGCCGGCATGGCACACCATCGCCCTCATCGTGGTGCTGGCGCTGTTCTCTATCGCCAACGCCGCCACCACGCACCACGCGACAACCAGCAGGGTCAAGATCACGCAGTATCTGCTCACCATCGCGTGGGAGTTCGCGCTTGTGGCGTACATGTGGTGGGGCGGGCGAATGCGCGGCGTGAAGCTGCGCGAGGTCATCGGCGGCCGCTGGGAGCGGGTGGAGGACTTCCTGATAGACGTGGTGATCGCGCTCGGCTTCTGGCTGGGCGCACTGCTGGTGCTCGGCACGCTTGCCGTGGGGCTGGGGCTGAGCAGCACACACGCGAACGAGCAGTTGAAGGGACTTGAGGAGGCGCGCAAGCAACTCGGGTTCCTGGTTCCGCGCACGCAGATTGAGACAATTCTCTGGGTGGTGCTGAGCGTGAGCGCCGGATTCTGCGAAGAGATTGTCTTTCGTGGATACCTCCAGCGCCAGTTCCGAGCATGGACGGGAAACGCCATCCTTGGGATTCTCCTCTCAGGAATTGTCTTCGGCGGCGGCCACGGATACGAGGGCGGAAAGCGCATGATCGTCATCGCTGTCTTCGGAATTCTGTTCGGAAGCCTGGCTCACCTGAAAAAAAGTTTGCGTCCCGGAATGATGGCTCATGCCCTCCATGACACCGCTGCCGGGCTCATTCTCAAGGTCCTTCTTTGCTGAGAATGCGTTTTCATGCAGCAAAAATGCGGGTGCGGCGTATATGGTCTCCGCAGAGGCGATTCCTGTCCGCGACCTGACACCGAAAGGTTGCTTCCCCAAGGGTTGCGCTCCACGTTTCCAGAGACGTTTTTCACTTGACATCGAATTTGATTCCACTTATACAACTATCAAATTGCAATGTTCACGTTGCAATTCAATCCAAAAGGGAGAATAGACACCATGGCAACCAAGAAGAAGGCAAAGAAGAAGGCGAAGAAGGCTGGGAAGAAAAAGTAAGCTCGGTTTTCCAGAGCTGACCAAACCGGGGGACGCGAAAGCGTCCCCCACTCGTTTGTCCTGAATCTCTGATTCTGATTCGCAGATTGATCTGCAGAGACGGGCCCTGTCAGTCGAGCAGGGTGTTGAGTGCGGCGAGCGCTGCGATGGCCGCCGTCTCCGCCCGAAGGATCGTTTCGCCGATCGAAACGCTCTTCCACCCCGCCCCGGCGAACGCCGCAATCTCTTCTTCCGTCCATCCGCCCTCGGGGCCAACCGCCACAGCCAGCGGCGAGGGCGCAGCCTCCGCACAACCGAGCGCATCGCGTAGCGTCAGGCTCTGCTCGTTCTCGTTCAGGAGCAGGCGAAGAGGGAAGTCGAGCGCGAGCGCCTGCTTCTGGCGCATGGGCTCATCAATTGCGGGCACGGTTGTCCTACGAGATTGCTGCGCCGCTTCACGGGCGATCCGCCGCCAGCGCTCGGCGCGCTTGGCTGCAGCGGTCGCCAGGTGGCTCTCGGTGCGGCGCGCGATGACCGGCACAATGCGCGCCACGCCAAGCTCGGTGCATTTCTCCACCGCCCACTCGAAGCGGTCGAACTTGAAGACCGCAAGCAGCAGGCAGACCTCGGGCGCGGGGGAAGCCTCGACCGCCTCGCCGAGCGCGAACTCCACGCGGTCATCCGCCACGCTGGTGACGGTGCCGAGCCTCACCACGCCGTCGGCAGCGATATCGAACTGTTGGCCGACGCGCGCCCGCAGCACGCGCGCCAGGTGCGCCGCGTGCTCGCCGGTGAGGGCGGCACGGTCTCCGGAGACCTCATCGGCGATGAAGCGGCGGCGGGTCATGCACAAAAGATAGCAGCTTCGACGGTCAAGCGCGCGCTACAATGCTCGCGAAGTCGCCGTGCTACCGGAGGTCGTCTATGACTTGCCGGCGTATCTTTCTGGCATCCCTACTCATCCTGTTCATTTCCATACCTGCTCTTGCCGGCCTGAAGGACATCAAGGTCGAGAAGCTGCCGCAGGACAAGTCGGTCATCACCGCTTATAACGACATGCTTGCTATCGAGCCGTATGTGGAGCGATGGGGTCCCGAGTGGCACCACGAGATTGCGAAGGAAAAAGTAGTGGCAGTCGCGCGCCGCAGCCTGGAAGAATTGCAAAAGGCCTGCGAGTCCTTTCCCGAAAACGAAGAACTCCTGCTGCTCACCGGAGAGGTGGCGCACTACGCACACAATGTCGACGTCGAGGGCACTGGGGCGCTTGCGGATAGTGCCCTGAGGAGGGCGATCGCGCTCGAGCCCTCTGACGTGCGACCAGAGTGGTTCCTCGGGAATCACCTTGTTCAAACGGGCAGATCGCGTGAAGGCGCTGAAAATCTCCTCGCCATCGAGAGTCAACACTCCTGGAAAGAACTTCCGGCGACCTTCTGGGATGACTACATAGAAGCCTGCATTATTACGAACATGCCCGCACACGCCCTCCGCGCAGGTAACTACCTTGCGCGCATGCATGCTGAGCCTTCGCGGCTGCGAGACACGTACCTGGATATTGCGCGCAAGCGTTTTACTGTGCCAGATGCCGCGGGCAGTCAAGAGGTCAGGAGCGTCTGGTACGCGCACGAAACCGGCTCCGAATGCGGAGTAGAGTTTGTCGCGTCTGCTTTCGGGGTTTCTCTTTGTGCGAAGGCCGAGTGGAGGGTCCAACCTAGTGGCGGCAAGAATGGGCAGACCACTTTTGTCTTCGAGCTTGGCCCATACAAATGTCCGGCGGGCGATGTCACTCCTGAGATTCTTCTCATTGTGCGGCAAGCCAAACCAGGAGAGAGTTTAGAGGATTTCCTCAGAGCATCTGCCCCCAACAAGCCGGGATCGCAGCTCACAACGCGGGCGAGCGCTCTATTGTGTCCGGCACAGTTATGCTTGTCCGCAGAGATTGTGCGGCCGGGAGGTTACCAGGAGGCCGGTGATGCTCACGCCTTCGTCACCGTCTTTCAGCGCGAGGCACCGGACTTTCCCAGCCTGCTCTTCGAGCATCCCTCCCAGCTTCCGCAAGGCGAGGAGGGCAAGATCTCCTACTTTCATCCAAACGAGTTTCTGCATCGCTTCGAGGGTCGTCTGTACTACATGGTCCTGCTCGATACCGCGTCTTCTGTTCGGGAGCCGGCGCAGAAGGACTACGAGTTCTTTTTGCAGCATATGAGGGCGGAGTAACTGCGGGACGGCGGGCCGCCCTTCATAGCGGGAAGACTGCAATGTCCAACCTGCGGATCGGTCCGGAATGCATAGACCCTTACGTCGCGCCGAACGGCCCGGCGCTCCTCAGGGTGACAGCTGGGACTCTTGCTGGATTTTCTAACCGCAGTTCCGCACTTGGAGGCGGCCGGCAAACCGAAAATTCGGCAATTCGAAAATCTGCTAGGAAAAGATGTCCTTCACCTTTGCCATCAGCGAGCGACGCTCAGGCTTGTTCTCCACGCCCAGGGTTGATTCAAGTGCTTTCAGCAGGTCGCGCTGCTGCTTGCTGAGCTTGGTCGGCGTCTGTACCTTCACCTCGACGAAGATGTCTCCGCGGCCGTGGCCGTTGAGCACCGGCACGCCCTTGTTGCGCAGGCGAAAGACAGTGCCGGTCTGGGTGCCTTCGGGCAGGCGGATGGTGGCTTCACCCTCCAGGGTGGGGATGCGGATCTCCGCGCCGAGCGCGGCCTGAATGAAGGAGACCGGCACGGCGCAGTGCAGGTCCTTGCCGTCGCGCTCGAAGAACTGGTGCTCCTTGACGTGCAGCACGATGTAAACATCGCCTGCGTGCCCGCCGTGCGCGCCGGCGTCGCCTTGTCCGGAGTAGAGCACGCGCGTGCCTTCTTCCACTCCCGCCGGCACCTTGACTTCCAACGTGTGCTCGCGGACCTGCAGGCCCTCGCCGCGGCAGCGCTTGCAGGGATCCTCGATGGTGCTGCCCATGCCCTGGCATGCGGGGCAGGTCCGCGCCACGCTGAAGAAGCCCTGCTGGTAGCGCACCTGGCCGCGGCCTCCGCATTGGCGGCACTGTGCGGGGGCCTTGCCGCCGCCTGAGCCGGTGCCGCGGCACTGTTCGCACGGCTCGCGACGCCGGATGTTGACCTTGCGTTCGGCGCCAAAGACGGCTTCCTCAAAACTCAGCGAGAGGTCTTCGCGAAGGTCGCCGCCGCGTTGTGAGCGGGTGCGCCTTCCGCGGCCGCCGCCGAAGAGATCGTTGAACCCGAACATCTCGCCGAAGATGTCGCCGAAATCTATGGTCTCGAAGCCGCCGAAGCCGCCCATCTGCGGCGCATCATGGCCGTAGCGGTCGTAAGCAGCGCGCTTGTCGGAGTCAATCAGCACCGAGTAGGCCTCGCTGCACTCCTTGAACCTCTCTTCGGAGGCGGCGTCGCCGGGGTTGCGGTCGGGATGGAACTGCAGCGCCATCTTGCGGTAGGCGCTCTTGATCTCCGCCTCAGAGGCGGTGCGGGAGACAGCCAGCACTTCGTAATAGTCGCGTTTGGATCTTGTCGCCAGTGTGTTGGTCCTGTCTGAGAGTTACTTCCCGGAGCGTTGCGCCACGCGCACCATCGCCGGACGCAGCAGCCTGTCCTTCAGCCGGTAACCGCGCTGGAGTTCGTCCACCACATGGTTCTCCGGCACCTCGTCGGAGGCGACCATCTGCACCGCCTGGTGGAGCGAAGGATCGAATGGCCCTTCAGCGGCGATGGGCTCCACGCCCAGCCGCGAGAGTGCGTCGTGAAACTGCCGGTCAATGAGCTCGATGCCGGAGCGGAAATCCTCCACCGATGCGCTCGGCATCTTCAGTGCCCGGTCAAGGCTGTCAAGGATGGGCAGCAGTTGCTTCACCGCCTCGGCCAGGGCGTAGTCGCGGAAGTCCTGCTGCTCGCGGGCGTTGCGCTTGCGGTAGTTGTCAAACTCCGCCTGCAGGCGCGCCAGGCGGTCGAGGTAGGCGGCGCTCTCCGACTTCAGGCGCGCAAGCTCGTCCTCCGCAGCGGGCGGCTCGGGCGGCTCGGCAGTAGTCTGCGCGCTGGCGCCGGTGTCCTGCTCGTCGGATGGCGGAAGCTCGTGATCCACGTCGAGGGGCGTGCCGTCCGCCCCGTTCTTGCGCGTTCCCTTGGACATAAGTTCTGCTATTCCGAATCTTTCAGGATCTTGTCAAACAGCTGCGCGATGTAGGAGACGGCCTTGATCGTCGTCTGGTAGTCCATGCGCGTGGGGCCGATGACCGCCAGCTGGCCCATCACCTCGCTGCCCGAGCGCGCAGGCGCGCCGATGAGCACGAAGTTGCCCAGGTCAGGAAGCGTCTGTTCCAATCCGATCACCACGCGCACCGATTCATGCTTGCTGTCGAGGTACGCGGTCAGCAATTCGATGACGCGCTGCTTCTCCTCCAGCGTGGCCAGCAAGTGCTTGAGGCGCTCGGCATCGTCTCCGGTGGAGACCAGGTTGGCGCGGCCCTCGACATACACCTCATGGCCGTTCTCCGTGGCCAGCGCGCCCGACTGTTGCAACTGCTCGAGCGAACGCATCAGCTGGTCGTACTCGCTGCGCTCCTGGTCCAGGCGGCGATTCAACTCGCGCTGTACGTCTTCCAGCATCCAGCCGCGAAAGTTGTCATTGATGTAGCGAGCGGCCAGATCGAGGTCGCTCTGGCGCAGGTCGCGCGGCATGTGGAGCGCGCGGTCGCGCACCATGCCGCCATGCGTCACCACCACGGCCAGCACCTTCTGCTCAGCCAGCCGCTGAAAGTGCACGTGCTCGAGCGCGTTGCGCTTGCTGGAGGAGGCCACCGCCACGCCCACATTGTGCGAGACCAGCGAAAGAACGTGCGAGGTGCGCTCCATGAAGTCCTGCACGTCCGTGGTGCCTTGGAAGAAGCCGGCGATCTCCTGCTCCTCCTCCGGCCGCAGCTTGGCCGCGCCGCCCAGTTGCTCCACGTAGTAGCGGTATCCGGCGACGCTGGGCACGCGCCCGGCCGAGGTGTGCGGCTGCTCCAGCAGCCCGGCCTCGGCGAGGTCTGCCATTACGTTGCGGATGGTGGCAGCGCTCAACTGCTCGCTGTTCTGCCGCGCCAGCGTACGCGAGCCGACAGGCTCACCGGAGGAGATGTAGGCCTCGACGACGGCCGTCAGAATCTCCTTTTCGCGCTTGCCGATTTGTGGAGCGTTGGTCATCAGGAATGCCGCGCCCTGCCCCGCATCTCCTTTAGATGCAAATGCTTAGATTGCAGATTCGAGCTGCTTCCAAGCATCTTCCGTGTCCTATATTTGCCGATTTTAGCACTTTCCGAAGGCGAGTGCTAAACGGCGGCGGCAGCGCTGAGTGCGAGGCATCAGGTATTGTCCGTCCGATCCGCTCACTGATCCCTATACGATCGTACCTCCCGCTGACCGCAGCGCCTTCACGCTGTGGTGCGTCCCGACAAAGGCGCAGACGGCACCGCCGGAAAGATTGCTATTCCCGAATGGAAGGGAAGGATAGACTACGGTGGATGCCTGCGACATGTGAGGTACAGATGGTCCGAATGCCCTGCCTCGGACGTCAAGCGGAGGTGCGCGGGCACACCGCTTGGCTGCCCCTGCTCACGCTGATTGTCCTGATTCTCATCCTCACACCTGCGCTGTTCGCAACCGAGAACGGCGGCAGCGTTTACCCCGTCGGCGTTGAAACCGTGATGACGGGAATGCAGCCGCATCCCGGCAAGACGATGATCTACCAGTACACCTGCTACTACGCAGCCAACGAATTCGACGGGAGCGACGGCAAGAGCTCACTACCGGAGTTCAAGCTGCGCGTCTTTGCCGCCGCAGTGAAGGTCACGCACAACTGGGGGTGGCGCTTCCTGGGTGGCACCGTTGACAGCCAGATCGGCATTCCGCTCCTCTACGAGCAGCTCCATGTTCCGCCGGGCAAGTTCACCGTCTTCGCGGTCGGGAATATTGACCTCATCCCGCTCAGCGTGACCGGAGCCAAAGGCAATTTCCACTACTACTACGAAGCTGACATCTTTGCGCCGGGCCCGTCCTATTCGGAAACTGCCGCGCTGAACATCGGGCAGCACAACTGGGCGCTGGCGCCGGTCGCCGGCTTCACCTACCTGGGCGACAAGGGCAAGACGGAGATCAGCTCACGTCTCACCTACATCTTCAACACTCCCAACAAGGCCACGGAGTACCACAGCGGCAACGAGTTCATGTGGGAGTACAACGTTGACCGTGAGTTCGGGCACGTCGCCCTTGGCCTGAACGGATATGTGTACAAGCAGACCACGGATGACGCCATCGGCCACGTGCGCTACCTGGATGGTGTCCGCGGCCGGAACTTCGCCATTGGACCGCAGATCCGTTTCCCGCTCGGCAAGCACGGCGGCTTTGCCTTCAAGTACTACCGCGACACTCTGGTGCAGAACCACCCTCGTGGCAATGCCTTCTGGTTCCAGATCGCCGTGCCGATCTAGAGCGACACGAGCCTCGAACTATCGATCAGAGGTGCGAGCAGCGCTGCAAGTATCCACCCGCATCAATCACCCGTTTCCGTGACTCTGGGCACATCCTCTTTGGTCATTTGGCCGCACCATAGCCATGCGCGCTTGTTGACATACCTCGGCGACTCCCCCCAGCCGTGCGGCCCGCACACGTCCATGCTCTTCAAGACCCTCAGCGCCGCCGTGTACGGCATTGACGCCAGCATCATTGACGTCGAGGTGGACGTCGCACCGGTCAGGGCCAGCGAAGACCACTTCACCACCGTCGGGTTGCCGGATGCCGCCGTGCGCGAGAGCCGCGACCGTATCCGCGCCGCCCTGAAGAACTGCGGCTACGACATCCCCTGCGCCCAGATCACCGTGAACCTGGCGCCGGCCAACCTGCACAAGGAGGGCTCCGGCTTTGACCTGCCGATGGCGCTCGGCATCCTGGGCGCTTACGGCGCGCTCAACAAGCAGCAGCTTGAGGATTACGTCATCGTCGGCGAGCTCTCTCTCGACGGCAGCGTGCGCGCGGTGCGTGGCACATTGCCCATAGCCGTGGCCGCGCGCGAGCGCCACATCGCCAACCTGCTCGTCCCCGAGGCCAACGCGCGCGAAGCCGCCATGGTGGAGGGCGTCAAGGTCTTCCCCATGCGCTCGCTGGTGGACGTGGTGAAGCTCATCAACACCGGCAACAGCGTTGCTCCGGTGCAGGTGGACACCGCCGAGCTGCTGGCGCGCAGCGAGCACTTCGGCGTGGACTTCAAGGACGTTCGCGGGCAGAAGACCGCCAAGCGCGCGATGGAGGTGGCCTGCGCCGGAGGCCACAATATCCTGATGATCGGCCCGCCCGGCGGCGGCAAGACCATGCTCGCCAAGCGCATGCCCACCATCCTGCCGGCACTCAGCTTCGAGGAGGCGCTGGAGACCACCAAGATCCACAGCGTGGCCGGGGTGCTGGACTCCGCCACCGGCATGGTCGCATTTCGCCCCTTCCGCTCGCCGCACCACACCATCAGCGACGCCGGACTGATCGGCGGCGGCATGGTGCCGCGCCCGGGAGAGGTCTCGCTCGCGCACAACGGCGTGCTCTTTCTCGACGAGCTGCCGGAGTTCCCGCGCAACGTGCTTGAGGTGATGCGCCAGCCGCTGGATAGTCAAGCGGCCTATCTATATACCACTGACATATCTGCCGGCTGATATCCAAGCCGGTCGAGCGGTTTGTTTATAAACGGGCGCTTGTAGGTACTCCCTTCTCATTCCGGCATTAGCGGGCGAGATGAAACCCCTTACCAGCTGCCGGTCGCTTCTCCGCCGTAATGCGGCAGCGGCCAAATGGCCTCGGCAAGAGCGATGGTGGTGAGACTCTTCACCAGCTCGCTCAGGACCGCGGTGTGTAAAAGAGGAAGGAAAAAGAAAATGGAAGAGAGAGGGAGATTAAAAGGGAGAAGGAGGTCAGACCAGTATTTCGAGTTCTTGAAGCAGGTTCCATGGCAGATATATGGAACCTTCACATTCCCATGGAAGGTAAGTGACCACAGTGCGGATCGGACGTTCTGTGATTTCTTCAAGATGTTCGAGAGGCATCAACGGAGTCCGATCGGGTACGTGAGGGCTAATGAGAAGCGCTTATATCAGCCATCGGGGCTGGGCAAGCCACCCACAGGTAGGCACTTTCATTTTGTACTCGCCTCACCGGCCAAGCTAGATGCGCCAGCAATCGAATACCGCTGGAAGGTGATGGTCGGGAACGGATGGGGCATTGATTCTCGCGGTGAGCTTCTACTCGGTGGCTACGCGAAAGTGGAGCCGTACAGGCCAGACCTGGCCGGTCTCCGTTACTGCCTCAAAGGGCTTGACGACCCCGATTGGAGCGAGTTCTGGGACTGGACGTTCTCGGACAACCTGTTCCTGTTCCTGCCCGACTCACCGATGAATTCACGTATGCGCCGTCAGTTCCGAAGAATGGGTAAAAGGGGTCAGCAATGGGAAGGCGATGGCTCTCAACCCTGTTAGCGCCTCAGCAACCAGCGTTTGCTTTGAGGAGTAAAGGAACAATGAAGGGAAGGGAAGACCACAAAGAACTCGGGCGTGGGTCTCTATCACTTCCACGGATGGATTTCAGCGCCAAGAGCCTTACAGCTCATTGCATTTTCGATTCCCTAGCCGATGGCTTTCTTTCGGGAAGCGTGCTATAAAACAAGCCAGCCTTGGCTTATTGGACAGCACGCTAGCTAAGCGTTCAACTGCACGGAGAGGCCATCCCGTGAAAGTGAAGAAGCAGCCCAAGAGACGCACCGCAAAGGTCTCAAGAATAGAGCAGCAGTACTTGCAGGTGTTCAAGCCACACTCTCTTCCGCGCGAAGGACCGTATCCGGAGGAGGAGAGCCTAGAGCAGCCCTCAGAGCTGATCTACGTTCCGGCGACATCGACTCCTGCCGCTAAAGCCTAATGCCGAATTGGAATGAAGTATTCAACGAGATTCAGCTAACACAGACGCAGGCGGCGCTTGCTCAGAATACTGTCCGACACAAATATCTAAAAGCACTTCACGAAAAGACCGGACGCAACGTGATTGCCTACTACTCCGGTTGGCTCTCCAAGGGCCCGTTAACCCTTTCCGACATCAACGACGAAGACAAGACTGGCTTCATGACAACAGTCCACAGGCTAGACAGAAAGCTTGGACTGGATCTGATTCTGCATACTCCTGGCGGCGGTATCGCGGCTACCCAGTCCATTGTCACCTATTTACACAAGATGTTCGGTAAGGATATTCGCGCCATTGTGCCGCAGATCGCCATGTCTGCCGGGACAATCATCGCGTGCTGCTGCAAAGAAATCTGGATGGGCAATCAGTCAAACCTCGGGCCAATCGACCCGCAACTGCGGGGTATTCCTGCCCACGGCGTAGTCAGGGAGTTCAAGCGCGCAATGCGCGAAGTAAGGAACGACCCTAGTAAGCTCCCGCTCTGGCAGCAAATCATTGGGCAGTATCGGCCAACGTTTCTGAGCCAATGCGAAAACGCAATAAAGTGGTCGAATGACTTCGTTCAGCAGCAACTCATCGAGAATATGTTTGAGGCACTGCCGGATAAAGTGAAAAAAGCTAAGTCTGTCACCAAGGCTATGTCGGACTACCCTAGGAACAAGTCGCATGAGAGGCACTTTCACATAGAGGAGTGTGAGAAGATCGGCTTGATCATCAAGCACCTCGAATCTGACGCGGTACTGCAAGATGCTTTTCTGACAGTCCACCATTGCTACATGAATTTCATGATGAATACTACCGTTTATAAGGTGATTGAGAATCACAACGGCGTGGCACTCCTAAAGAACGCACAAATCCAAGTACCAAGCAATCCTTCTCAGAGGCAGGTCATCGAGCCGCCCATATAGCCTCGGCTGCTTTCTTGGCAATGGGTTTTCATTTCGCAAGTGAGAGCTTCTCGAATCTCACTTTGCCGTCTTTGCGTGCGGCCACGCTGAGAGCAACCGCGTGAGCGTGTCGCTTATCAACTGCTACTGCCAGCGGCTCGCCGTCCATTTGCTCTCCGGATGGTGTCAGTGGTGGGAAGAGACCAAAGTTCTGGACTCTTCAAAAGACAACTCGGCATACGTCACTTCCAAAGCCGCGTTCATGAGCGGATCAGTCTTGCTTTAGTGAGATGCCAGAGAACAAGCACGAAAGTGTGACGTCGAGTCCCTTCGCGATTACCTCGATGTTCATCAGGCACACGTTGCGTTTGCCCTCTTCGATTTCTGCAACGTAGCTCCGGTCCAGTCCTAGACGTTCTGCCATTTCAAACTGTGTCCAGCCACGCTGCTTTCGCAGCTTGCGGAGACGCGCGCCGAATCTCGCTCGAACGTCGGCCATCAAGTGATGATGGCGTGTAGGCCTTGATTGACAAATGGGCTATGATAGACATGTGTCGCGCAGCGTCGGTTCGAGGGCGCACTAGCGGTCGTTTAGAGGCATTCATGAGGCTTATCAGTTGTTTTCTAAGCGTGGCACTACTCTCAATCTCAGCTCTGGCTCAAACAAGCACGGCGCCTAAGACGGTTGAGGTGAAAGCGCGCGCATTGAGTGTTGTGCCGGGTGCGATTGTCTGCCCCGACCACGCGACCACCAGCCTGATGTTCGACCTGTACGTTCAGTATTGGAGAGACTTACTGCAGGACCGGCTAACGCACGGGCAATCACGCCTACTGCGGCCGACTGCTGAAAAGCCGGACCCTGAACGGCTCGGCTGCGCCCTCATTCCTCCCGGAACGCCGATGCTTCTCGAACTTGGGATGATCGTCCCTGTTGTGACTGCCAAACTGCCAGACGGACGGACGATTCGAGGCGTTACACTATCGGACATGATCGCGAAGTGAGACGGTGACAGGTGCTCA
>Ga0209777_10002538_pt1 | contig 23799 bp, 24 predicted proteins | sample FrelakmetHBP12HB_FD_187147 | JGI IMG/M metagenome (GOLD analysis project Ga0209777, IMG submission 187147) | Freshwater lake sediment microbial communities from the University of Notre Dame, USA, for methane emissions studies -HBP12 HB (SPAdes)... | ecosystem: Environmental > Aquatic >... | reverse complement strand
AAGAGAATGCGCCTGATAAGGGATAGCCGGTAGATTTTTCTATTGTGATCAGACTTTTAAACTTGAATATGATTCGGGGGTGAAATATGAAAATCAGATGGCTGAGTCATTCATGTTTTGAGATAAGAAATGAGAAGACCATTCTCATAGACCCCTTCTTCTCGAACAATTCCCTCGCTCCAGAGTATAAAGGTAAACCAGATTTAATCCTGGTTACGCACGAACACGTAGATCACACAGACGTATCACGATTCGATTCTCCCGTGGTTTGCCCTAAAGGCTTCAAAGCGCAAAAATCTCAGGAGATGATGATTGGAGAGAAAAGAACAGTCGAGGGGATTAGAATAGAGATGGTTGCTTCAAATCATCCTCATAGCAAATACGCGACTGGGTTTGTGTTCGAGGTGGAGGGCAAGAGGTTATATCATCCGGGGGACACCTTTTTGAAAGGGGTAGCGCCGCTTGGTAAAATAGATGTGTTTTTCGTCCCTATAGGGGGATATTTCACCATGAATATTGATGAGGCTGTGGAAGCCCTGAAGATAATAAAGCCTAAATTGGCAATACCTATGCATTACAACACTTTGCCACAGATCAAAGCTGATCCCGGAGAGTTCGCCGCAAAAGCAGAGAAAGCCGGATTCAAAGTCAAAGTGCTAAAAATAGACGAAGAAATAGAAGTATAGACGTTGAGGAGTTCTATTTATGGTAGGGCGAAATGACACTTAAAGAGCAGTTGGATAACCTATTCAATCCTCGTGCGGTGGCCTTGATCGGTGCATCCAGTACGCTGGGCAAGTGGGGCTTCAATATCCTTACGCTTCTGTTAAGCGAGAAGGGCAGGGAGATATATGCTGTTAATAAGCATGAAGCCGAAGTGCTGGGGTTGAAGGCTTATCCGAGCATACTGGAAGTGCCTGCTCTCGTAGATTTGGCGATCATTACGGTGCCGTTCCAGGATGTCCCGGCAGCTATGGAGGAGTGCATTCGGAAAGGGGTCAAATCCGCTGTGGTTATCTCCGGCGGCCTTGCCGAGAGCGGCGAGGAAGGGGCAAGAGTCCAGAATCAATTGGTCGAGGTCGCCCGGGGTGGCGGGATACGCTTTGTGGGGCCAAACTGCATGGGATTTTTCGATACCTCCTCCGATTTCAATACTGTCATCTTTTTGCCACCTTTGAGAAGAGGACCTGTAGCGCTGATCTCTCAAAGTGGGAACTCGGGGCAGTCAATCGTTACCCTGGGTATAGAAAGGGGTCTGGGATTCAGCAAGTATGTCAGCAGCGGGAACGAGGCGGATCTTCACTACGAGGACTATCTGGAATATATGGCCCAGGATGATGGAACAAAGGTTATTCTGGGCTATATCGAGGGGCTCCGGGAGGGCCAGCGCTTCTTCGAGTTGGCAAAGGAGATTACGAAGAAGAAGCCCATTGTCGTGGTGAAGGCAGGGCGAACGCAGGGCGGGGCCAAGGCGGCACGGTCGCATACCGCTGCCCTGGCGGGTTCGGACGTAATCAGCGATGCGGCGTTCAAGCAGGCAGGGGTGATCAGGGTAGAGGAGATTGGCGAGCTGATCGATGTCGCTCAGGTTCTGCTAGGCCAGCCGCTGCCTCGAGGGAGGCGGGTAGGGGTGTTATCTATAGGCGGGGGTATGGCCGTAATGGCCGCAGACTCTGTGGTAAGGCAGGGTATGGAACTGGCATCACTATCTCCTGCAACTGTAGAGAAGCTGAATTCCGTTCTGTCACGTCGGTGGTCTCACGGGAACCCTATCGACATGGGTGGGGACCGCTTCAACTATAACTGCCTCTGGCCGTTGATTGAGGATGAGAACATAGACGCCATCCTGGTACTCGGTTCTCCTGCAGCAACTCGCAGATTCCTCGACTGGTTTTCCGTACATGCACCGTGGATGACCAACATAGATGAACTGAGGAAGCTGGCTGAGAATAGTGAGCTGAAAGAACTGGGAAGATTGCAGGAGATGATGGCCAAGTACGGTAAGCCCATCATTTTCTGTGCAATGGGCATCGATATCGTGAAACAGGGAGAAGTCTACAGATGGCTGGAACAGAATTATCTTGTCCCGTACCCAACGCCAGAGAGGGGGGCCAAAGCGCTTTCTCATCTGGTGGAATATAGTGAATATCTGGGCATATCAAGATGAGGTTTTTAGGGAGGGCTTCCTGATCACTTGTCAACAAACGAGGCGACGACCGGATTCGAACCGGTGAATAGGGGTTTTGCAGACCCCCGCCTTGCCACTTGGCTACGTCGCCACTGGAGCGGAAGACGAGATTCGAACTCGCGACCTCCTCCTTGGCAAGGAGGCATTCTACCACTGAACTACTTCCGCTCGCGTCACGTTATTATTATAGCATGGTGCCGAGGAGGAGATTTGAACTCCTACGAGCTTACGCTCACCACCCCCTCAAGATGGCGTGTCTACCGTTTCCACCACCTCGGCAAATGGCAGGGGTGGCAGGATTCGAACCCACGACCAACGGTTTTGGAGACCGCCGCTCTACCTGACTGAGCTACACCCCTCTGCTCGCTGCCCTTTTTTGTTTCTGGTACCCCTGGGGCGACTCGAACGCCCGACACGCGGTTTAGGAATGCGTTCAGGCATCTGTTTCCCAGTGTTTTTAGATTATAACACAGCCTCTTTTGAAGTCAAAATAGCCTATTGATTGTCCACCGTTTACCGCAAAATCTTGCCGGAAGTTACGGAAGGGATTAGCAAATGGATTAGCAGAACTTAGACGGATTTTCCCGAAGCGACGCACAGCGTATCACACGGCTACGGCTGTGCTGTCAAACTTAACTAAAGACGAATCGCCTGCCAGGGGCTCTGTATTCAAAAAGAGAGACCCCTTTTAACCCCATGAGCCATGACAGTGTTTCAGTATTGTCTTGGCAAAAGAGCATACCACTTCTTTAGCTTGCCAGTTTCGTCGGCCTACCGGAAACTGCCTAAACCTTCCTAACCCATTGTGTCCAGTTTCAGGGGTTCACTCCACACTCGATGCGCTATAATTAGATTCATGGCTTGGGGAGATAACTCTACATTTCTTTATCGCTGGCCGCTGAAGATTCACCACCAGTATTGGGCAACTCTTGAATCTGCGAGACACCTCTGGACATCTAATGAAGGGGCAAAGCCTCCTGCACTCCCCTTCGGGCTTAATTAGACCCATCTTACCTTTGAGGGCAGCGAAACAGTCGCCTTGCCAGGCATGGTCTCCTCCCCTCTCTGGTTCACGGTCTTTATCGCAATTTCCACCAGATACTCATCGCCCTCTGTCCACTTCTTGGCTACAGTGCCGCCGATGAACTGTGTGTCTCCGAACACGTTGAACAGGATGCAGCGGGCGCTCAGATTCTTCATGAATCCTTCATCGCCCATCCAGTTGGTGATAAGGTGCCCAGCCCAGCAGAAGCGCTGCATGCCCACGTCGTAAGCTACAGGCACACCTATGGCATCTGCCTTGTCTGACTCATAGTGGACATCCGACATTGGCTCGAGTATGCCCGATTTGGGGTCTTTGATGCCCCACTTGGGATGCCGTTTCATGTACGTGCGGCGTATGCGGTGGGCACCCTGACCACCGCCGACGCCGACAAAGAACTCTACCATGTTGGTCTGTCCCAGAGGCCCCTTAGTAACAGCCTTCAGCGCGTCGCCTACATTGACATCCTCCCAGAAGCGGGGATTTCCTCCTCTGACCTCTTCGTTCTCGTATGACTCATCGACCTTGCGCATTTCCTCCGGGGTATATTTATATTTCGTCATACCAGCGTACTTGCCTCGCTCCTTGGCCGCCTGTCTCTCGACGCGCATAGTCTCTCTCTTTTGAGTTCCTACAACCTCGCCCCTCTGGTTGTAGTATACGGTCCTGCCGATTTGCAGGAACTGGCGTCCGCCCATCTTGCCATGCTTCTCTATCAGGTCGATGGGGTAGTCGACGCAGGTGAGTTCGTCATTGACGTGGATGGTTTTGAACCACTCCCAGTTGCAGCCGCAGTAGAAGGCGTGTACGCCGGGCAGGCCCTCCATCCCCTGGGGGTAGGCCACGGCATAGAGGAACGTAGGTGGCGCAATGATATGTCCCCATCTGGTCCTTGTGGCGTATTCGGGGTTGCGGTAGAGGGGGTTGTCGTCGCCTATGCCGTTGCAGAACTGCCTTATGGCATCCTTTGAAGCCACTTCGTTTTGCCGAATCATGTAATAGGGCACACCGAATTTAGCCCTCATATTTGCTAGGGCTTCCTCGGTAATCTTGCCAAAAGTCACTTCCAACTTTTCTGTTGTTGTCATCCTTCAATCTCCTCCTTGACTCTATGAATAACCAAGGGGCAATTGTACAGCGAAGAAATGACACTTGCAAATTCACTCTGTGTCCGATAGCGTCTCATCCATTCATGATTTTCTTTCAAACGCAGGCTCAATCTCATAGTCAGCTCTCGGTTAGCGTCCTTTAGTTCAACACAGTGTTCAGCCAGTCCTTATGTGTCATACGGGCGTTCTCTTCAATCATCCACACTTTAGATAGTTTGGACTGCACCCCTATGACTGGACAGGTAGGGTTAGGAGAGTCTGGCGGGGGTGAGGATGCCCCATTTTCTGTACCAGTTGTAATGTTACTCTTGTGGGACCATTCATTTGACCAACGACACATACTCCAGAGGCGCCAGGTTTCCCAGCGCACCATGAGGTCGCTCCCCATTATAGTACTTTCTCCAGGATTCTACTTTCTCGCGGGTATCGTCAAGCGATAAGAACCAACTCTCATTCAGGCACTCCTGGCGCAACCGCCCATTGAAAGCTTCGATCAGCCCGTTGTCCGTGGGCTTCCCTCTCCGGCTAAAGTCAAGCTCCACCACATTCAGATATGCCCACTGGTCCAGCCTTTTGCTGATAAACTCTGGTCCATTGTCTACCCTTATGGTCTTGGGCAGCCCTCGCTCCTTACCCAATTGCATCAGAACCTCCACCACTCGCTGTCCGCCTATGTGTTTATCCACCTCTATCGCTAGACTCTCACGGGTAAAGTTATCCACTATCGTTAAGAGCCTTATTCGATGTCCATTGAACAATTCATCAGCCATGAAGTCCATAGACCATCCCTCGTTAGGCTCCGTGGCCACTGGTCTATCCATGCGCTTGCACGCCATTACATGCCGCCGTGGCTTCTTCGGCCTCATCCCCAATCCCTCCATGCGGTACAGCCTGTAGACACGCTTATGATTCACCTCCCAGCCTTCCCTCTGCAGCAGGATGTGAAGCCGTCTGTAGCCGTAGCTCACCCTCGCTTGCGCCAGATCCCTCAGCCTGATTCTCAGGGCAGCCTGCTCATCAGCTACGCTGCGATAATAGCAGGTGGATCTCTGGAATTCCAGAACCCCACACGCTCTTCTCTTACTCACTCCGTAGCACACCTGCAATACCTCAGTCTGTTCTCGCAGTTGAGCAGGCTTCAGGGCTTTTTTCGCAGCACATCCTGCAGCATCTGCTTGTCCAGGCTCAAATCTGCCACCAACTGCTTCAGCTTCTTGTTCTCCTCCTCCAGTACCCTGAGCCGCCTCACCTCAGCCACACCCATCCCTGCATACCTCCGCTTCCACCTGTAAAAGGTCTGCTCACTGAACTCCATCTTGCGGCAGACCTCTGGTACAGGCGTTCCCGACTCAGCCTGTCTGAGAGCGAAAGCGACCTGCTCCGCCGTGTACCGGCTTTTCTTCATGGGATGACGCTCCTTTCTCTATAATTCTATCATCCCACAAGACTAGCATTCGCTCTGGTCCAGTTTTTGGGGCGCAGAACAAGCCTCAGCCTTCATCTGCTCAGGATCCTTACCCGTTGGATTGTAATAGAAACTACTCCTGGACAGTTTCATAAGCCCACACCCCCGCCGGATACTACTGACGAGATGGCTGAAGTGGGTGACGATTTCCCGTTTCTTTGAGACTGACTCAGGCTGTTCTGTAACCCCTTTTTTAAAAACTCGTTCTCCAGGGTTAGCCTGCCCACCAGACGTTCCAGCTTTTCAATCCTATCTTTGAGCGCAGCCTCTTCTGTAGGCTCATTACTAAACTTGCCCCGGCTGTATTGCCTCTTCCAATGGTAAAGCAGACTCGGTGAGATGTTGTGTCTGCGGCAGAGCTGGGCTGGCCGGCTTTCGCCACTCAGTAGTTCTTCAACTACCCGACGCTTGAACTCTACACTAAAACTTCTTTGATTTCTCATAACAGGGTCCTTTCTCCTCTCGGGATTATACTCCGACCCTGCCTAAACCTTCCTAACCCATTGTGTCCAGTTTCAGGGGTTCACTCCAGTTCATGCCAGATAAAATTCCTCTCCTTAGTCCAGGGTGATCTGCCCCCCAACCCCGTGGGCCCATTAACTCCGCTCAATATACACAAGTCCTTTCTGTGCGCTTGGCGTATTGTTGTCGGTTTTTTTAGAGAGGCCTACCGTGTTAGTCTTGCCTACTTCGAAATCGAAGCTGAAAGGCATAGCCGTATCGTATCTGGTCCATTATTACTGAGAGTCCTAGAGTCCGATAGTAGAATTGTTAGCAATAGTACGGTAGATTTTATCGAACTACTCTAAGGTCTAAGGGACATTGAAAATCGGTTTACGCTTCTCTGAAAATGCCCGTATTCCTTCCTGTCCGTCCACATGAGCAGCACAATGTCGAAGGGCTTCCTGTTCATGCTCAAGTTGTATCTCAAAAGATGTATTGAATGAATCTGTTAGTAGTTGCTTTACCCATCCAAAAGAGTTAAGCGAGCCCTCCGCTAGATCTCGCGCCATGTCAATTGCCTCCTTCAATACATGCTCATCTTCGACAACCTTCGTCACCAAACCCCAAGCCAAAGCTTGTCCCGAAGCGATTGGCCTATCAAAGGCTGCAATCTCCATGGCACGAGCTAAACCCACAAGCCTGGGAAGAGTAAATGTACCTCCACCATCAATAGACAGTCCTGCAGAAGTATACGCCTGTAACATCGTGGCGGTTCGGGACATAATCCGGAAATCACAGGCTAATGCCAAAGATAATCCACCACCGGCGGCGATGCCATTGATTGCAGCTATCACAGGTTTCTTCATTCGGCGAATTCTTAAGACCAACTGATGCATTTGCCCAGCGAATTGGTGAATTGCGTTTGAAGGATCTTGCTTTAGGCTGAAAAACCACTTCAAATCAGCTCCAGCACAAAATGCTTTACCTTTACCTGAAATTACTACTCCCCTCACTCTGTCATCCATTGATAGCGATGTGAAGAGTTTCAATGCGAATTCGCCCTCCTCTAGGTTGAGGGCATTATATTTCTCAGGCCGATTCATTGTCACCACCGCTATTTGTCCATCTCTGTTAAGTTCTATTGCTTCCGACATCTCACTCACCTCCAGTATCAAATATTGTTTCTGCTCTGCATAATTATACACGTAGATTAACTGAATTGCGATGTTCGTCCGATCGTGACCCCTGAAGCTAACTTGCAGGAAAATTGAAGTTAAATGGCAAGATTGTCTTGTATCTTATCTATCGTGGTTCAGTGATTTAGCGGTTCTAAAAAGACTTATTGCTAGCCAATTGGGAGCCAAAGCTTGAAATGCACGCTGGCATTACTCTGGATTTGGCTAAGAGGTTTGAGAAGAATGTGGCAGAATGGGTGTAGTGTCTAAGGCAACCCTGCTGATTGACAGCTAAACTGCTAACCTCGCAAAAAGCCCTTTTCGTTCTTCGGGCAACCACGCTTTTCACTTCGGGGTCAATTTTATTCAGGAAGGCAGGGTCATGTGAGATCATGATAACCTGTTACAATTTTATTCTGCCTTTTCTCCCCTTCTTTGCAGGATCGGCAAGGAAGTCACTTATCTGCTGATCCCCTCTGATGGCGCCCAGAGGTGGCTCACCTGACCAACCAGCGGGCTTGACTAGATGACTACTCTACGGACTCACACGCCACGACTAAGTGCGTCGACAAGTGTATTTAAAGGTATCAAACGAGGATTAAAAGCCCTCCGAGGACCCAGCTAGCGCTGTAACAGAAAAGAGGCTTCCCACTATTAACAATGGGAAGCTTTTCTGATATGCTGCTACAAGCGAATTTATGGTCAAAAGAAAGCAAGGAGGTTCAATAATGACACAGCCGGCGCCTGCGTCGCCACTGTTCTGGCGATTTAACCCAGAAGTATTCAGGTTGATAGGCATCAAGTGTAAGGACTGCGGGCATATCAGCTACCCTCGAACCATGATTTGTCATGAGTGTGGCAGTCAGAACCTTAAGGAATATAAGCTCCCAAAAACAGGAGTGATACATACCTTTTGCGTGAACTGGGCACCTCCTCCAACATTTGAGCCACCCATTATGCCTGTCATGGTTGATTTAGAGGGAGGCGGCAGGTATCAGGGGCTGATGACAGAATTCGGCGCGCCAGAGGACGTGAAAATAGGCTCTAAGGTTGAAATGGTCCTCAGGAAGCTTACGACCGATAGAGGGCTGAACATTTATGGCTACAAGTTCAGATTAGTGGAGGAGTAACAAGATGAGAGGCAAAGTTGCTGTCATCGGGGTAGGGATGATTAAGTTCGGGGAGCTTTTCGAAAAGAGCCTGGAGAACATGATACAGGAAGCATACCTGAACTGTTTGAAGAGCGTTGATAAAGGGATACATCCAAAAGAGATCAAGGCAGCCTGGTTTGGGCAGTGGAGCGGGGGCTTTATTGGACAGGGTACTCAGAGCGGCCATTCGCTGACAAGCATGATCGGTAATCTTGATATTCCTTGCACCCGGATTGAAAATGCCTGTGCTACAGGATCTGATACCTTCAGGCACGCCTGCCTCGGTGTGGCTTCAGGGGTATATGATGTAGTTCTTGCGCTCGGTGCTGAGAAGATGAGGGATAAGCCGTCTGCTGAATCACTAGGTGGCGCTGGTGGCGGTGGTAGTGCGGAAATTGGCATCCACCCCGCATGGATGATTGGACAAGGCGGTCCAGCCATTCAAGCAATGCACGCTACAAGGCAGATGTACGAGCTTGGATATAGCATGGAGGACTTCGCCAGGGTGGCAGTCAAGAATCACCACAACGGAACCTTCTGCCCCTACGCTCACTACCAATTCGAGATAACAATAGAACGTGTGCTTAACAGCCCAGTTATCTGCTGGCCACTACACCTATTTGACTGTTGCCCGCAGACTGACGGTGCAGCAGCCGTGATAGTATGTCGTGCTGACTTGGCCAAAAAATATACTGACAGACCGGTATATGTTGTAGGCAACAATGTAGGTACGGACCATATTCAGTTTTGGGACAGGAATAGCTTTGTTGAGCAACGTTCTACGATCAGAGCAGCTAGAGGTGCCTTCGAGATGGCTGGTATCAAGCCCCAGGATATTGACTTCGCCGAGGTGCATGACTGTTTCACCAACACCGAGTTGATGAACGTTGAAGATTTGGGTTTCATTCGCAAAGGCGAGGCAGCCAAAAGGCTTAAGGACGGTGAATTCGATTTACATGGCTGGTTGCCCATAAATCCCAGCGGTGGTTTGAAGGCACATGGGCATCCTATAGCTGCAACAGGACTCGGTCAGATATTTGAAGTCTTCACCCAGTTGCGCGAGGAAGCAGGCAAACGTCAAGTGAAACTCAAGAATGGAATCGGCCTACAGCACAACGTAGGTGGGCCTGCGTTTGGCGTTTCTGTCGTGAATATCCTATCTCGCTCTCTCTAATCCATAATCTAAGGAGGTGAATTTGGCTGGAATCATTGGGTACGGAGTTTATATACCGAGATATAGGCTAGAACAGAAAGAAGCGGCTATCCCCTGGGGTAGCTGGGCTGGCGGAGAAAAAACGGTTTGTGGTGCAGATGAGGATGTTGTGACCATGGCCGCTGAGGCTACTGACAATGCAATTAAACACGCTGGGATCGATCCGGCTCAGATAGATTGCATATACGTCGGTACCGCCTCATCACCCTATATTGAGCAATACGTTGCGCCCATTCTGGCTGAAACGCTGGGTTTACGCCCAGAGGCAACCATGATAGATTACTCAGGCTCCCTTAACGCACTTGCCAATGCACTTCTGGGATGCCTCGATGCCATCGCTGCCAAAAGGATAAAATGCGGCCTTGTTATCGGCGCCGAGAATAGGTCTACCGCGCCAGGGACGGAGGGCGACGCTAACTTCGGTGCAGGTGCCATAGCTATGGTCATCGGGACGATAGATACTATAGCTGACTTCGAGGGCGTGCACACCTATTCAACGCTGTTTCTTGACAGGTGGCGCTCAGTTAAGGACTCATGGGTGTCCAACTTGAATGACTATCGGTTCGACCGCGAATACGGATACCAGAAACACGTGGCTGAAGCATGTAAGGGCCTTATGGAGAAACTTGGCAAAAAGCACGGGACTACACCTACGCAGTATTTGCACAGCCGGATGATAGGATTTCAGGGTTACCGGCGAAAGACCTGGGGATACAGAAAGAACTTCTGGCTCCAGGGATCGCATCCATTTTGGGTGACCTGGGCTCATGCTCCACATTTGTTAGTCTGGCTGGGATTTTGGACAAGGCAAAACCAAACGAAACGATATTGCTGGCCTCTTATGGCTCGGGCGCTAGCAACGCCATGAGCTTGATAGTACCCAATCAAATAACAAGAAAAAAGAAGCAACTCGTTCCTTTGGAGAAGTATATGAATCGCAAACAATATATCACCTACACAGGCTACGTGAGAATCAGGGAGCAAATGAAACGTGCCCCTTATTAGAAGGGGCAATATACTCATAGCGTAGAAAAGGCCAGAAACAGAAAGAGATGCTTTCGTGGTATCGGGTGCAGGAAGTATTGGAAAGGATAGTTTGTCATTCATTCATGCTTTATGCTAAGATAGGCTTAGTGTTTTGGCAGGCTCTCCCTCGTCATTCCAAGAAAAGCCTCATAACTGGAGACACGCTCATATCTCCGCCGAGATGCATCCTACGCTATTGACTTGGAAGAAAAACCATTATCGGCGTATTATATCCTTAGCTTGGTTCGGAGGGATAAGATGACACTGGCATTGGAGGGAATAAAGGTTTTGGACCTGTCCCGTACTATACCCGGCCTCTTCTGCACCATGATGCTGGCAGACGTGGGTGCAGAGGTCATCAAGATTGAAGACCCAGGGTATCAAATGTGGGTGCTTCCAGATCAGGAGAAACACGCAGCTTATGATTATCTCTCCCGCAATAAGAAGAGTATTGTACTTGATCTGAAGTACCAAGAAGCCAAGGAGATTTTTCATATGTTGGCAGCTGAAGCTGATGTTATTATGGAAGGATTTCGTCCGGGGGTTACCGAGCGGTTAGGTGTGGACTATAAGACAGTCTCTAAGCTTAATCCGAGGATTGTCTATTGCAGCCTAACCGGATTTGGTCAGGATGGCCCCTATCGTAACCTTCCTGGGCATGACCCCAATTACACATCCATAGGTGGCGCTGTAGGGCTTACCGGGGACCACGAAGGCAATCCAGTGACCATTCGGGCTGCACTGGGCGACATCGGCAGCGCCCTGCACGCCGTGATTGGCATCCTTTTTGCTCTAATGGCACTAGATAGAACAGGAAAAGGCCAGTACATAGACATATCCATGACCGACAGCGTTCTCCCCTTCCTTACCTTCAGTCTGTTGAGGTACTTCAGAGATGGCTTTGTCCCTAAAAGAGGCTGGCCATCACTGACGATAAACGTATGGCAGACAAAGGATGGCAAGTTCGTCTCCACCGGCACAGTTGAACCTCATTTCTGGGAGCGCTTCTGCCGCGCCCTGGGCAGGGACGACCTCATCCCCTATCACCATGCCAAGGGCGACAAGCTGCGTGAGGCATACTCTGCAATTAGGGAGACGTTTCTGACCAAGACTAGGGACGAATGGTTCCGGATCATGCAGGAGGCAGATACCTGCGTTAGCCCAGTTCTGGAGCTCGATGAGGTAGTTGGTGACCCCCATCTGCTATATCGTGGCATGTTCCCCGAATTTGACCACCCAACACAGGGGAAGGTAAGACAGCTAGGCACGCCAATAAAGCTATCGGAGACACCAGCGAAGTTCAGGAGCTTCGCTCCCCGCATGGGGCAACACACAGATGAGATCATGCAAAGTCTAGGTTATGACAAGCAACAACTAGAGGAACTTCGTAAGTCGGGAGCGATAAAGTAGGTATAAGTCATTGATAGAAGATGTTGTTTAGGAAGAGTGGGGTTCACTTGACCTTTCCCCCGAAAACAGTAGCACCGCCATTTAGAGTCCTCCGCTATAATAACAACGAAAGAGGAGGGCTTATCATGGTACGCAAGAAGTACACCGAGGAACAGATCATCGCCGTGCTCAGGGAGGGAGAGGCCGGAGCTAAAGTAACCGATCTCTGCCGTAAATATGGGATGAGCGATGCCACCTATTACAACTGGAAAGCCAGGTATGCCGGACTCACCGTGAGTGAACTGAAAAGGTTGAAGGCCTTAGAAGAGGAAAACCGGCGCCTTAAGCAAATCGTGGGCGAGCAGGCCCTAGACATCAGGGCGCTCAAGGATCTGCTGTCAAAAAACTTCTAAAGCCCAGGGCCAAACGCCTGGCGGTTTCTCATGCCCGGGAGAGTCTTGGGCTGAGCGAAAGGAAAGCCTGCCTGCTGGTCAATATTTCGGCTTCGGTCTATCGCCATAGGCCGAAATCGGATAGTGATGTTGCCCTGCGTCAGCGTTTACGGGAGCTGGCAGGACAGAGAAAACGGTTTGGCAGTCCCCGGCTCCACATCTTGCTTAAAAGGGAGGGCCTGGTGATTAATCACAAGCGGACGGAGAGGATCTATCATGAAGAGGGATTGGCGCTCAGGAGAAAGAGGCGTAGGAAAGGCGCTGCCGGGTCGAGGGTAATGATGCCGTCACCGCAGAGGCCAAACCAGCGCTGGTCCATGGATTTCGTTACCGACAGCATCGCCACCGGGCGGCGTTTTCGCGCCCTTGCAATCGTGGATGACTATTCCCGGGAATGTCCCGTCATTGAGGTGGATACTTCCCTGGGCGGTGCCAGAGTGGTGAGTGTGCTGGAGAGGCTAGCTGAAACGAGGGGATTGCCCAACGTAATTACCACTGACAATGGGCCGGAATTCGCAGGGCAGGCACTCGATGAATGGGCATACCGTAGGGGCGTGAAGCTGAACTTCATCAGGCCAGGAAAGCCAATTGAGAATGCCTACGCCGAGAGCTTCATCGGGAGGCTCAGGGACGAGTGTTTGAACGAGAACTGGTTTATGAACCTGAAGCATGCCCGGGACATCATCGAAGACTGGAGGAGGGATTACAACGAGGTCAGGCCACACAGCTCATTGCACGGTAGGGCTCCCATGGAGTATGCTGAAACAGCGACTGGGCTCTAATAGCCGGTGATACTAATACCGGGGGAAGGTCACTCCAGCCCCTCCATAAGATTCTTTTCCCTATATCCTTTTCTTCCTTCGCAGCAACTTTGATTATGACAATTTATGCTTTGTCCTAGCGATAATTTGATCCTGTATCTCTGTAGCCATATCAACGAAATAGGCGCTGAAACCAGCTACCCTCACTACCAGGGACTGATAATTCTCAGGATGCTTCTGAGCATCTTGCAGGACCTTATCATCAATCACGTTGCCCTGGATGTGGTGAATGCCGAGGTCAACAAATGTCCTCAGGTAGGCCACGAACTTAGACTTGTTGTCGCCCTCCAGGAACTCGGGCATCCACCTCTGGTTGAACAGATGATTGAAGGTCAGCAATGGGTCTATCTTGGCAACGGACCTCAACACAGCGGTCGGCCCCTTCTTGTCAGTGCCGGGCAGCGGCGAGACTGTGCCATCATTGAACAGGTCACGGTGCCTCCTACCATCAGGGGTCGCACCGGTGAGACCACTGAAGGAGACGTAGGCCGCACTCCCGCTCCCATCGGACTGTACATTGTAACCATATATGGTCTTGAACTGGTGTATCGTCTGGCATGTCCTGATATATACGTCCCTGGCGAAGAGATCGACGTAATCGTCGTCATTGCCGAACTTGGGTGCGTCGAGGAACATCTGCCGCAGCTCTTCACGCCCTTCCCAGTTGTTTTTAAGGGCTTGAAGAAGCTGTGCCATGGTAACCTTCTTGTCCTCGAAAATCAACTTCTTCATGGCCACCAACCCATTGGCTACCGTTACCTGGCCTACAGGCTGCATATTGGTCTTATGCCAGACCCTGTAGTCCCTGACATCCTTGGCATTCTCAATGCAGCCATCCAGCAAAGCGGAGTTGAACGGCTGAGGCAGCCAGATCTCCTCGTTGGCGTCCGTTATATTGCTGAAGATAACTATCTTCTCGGTGAAGAATTTCACCTGCTCCAGATATGCCTTGATCACATCCTCGATAGAGGTGAAGGTAAGCGGGTCAGGAGTCGGAACCCCTACCTGTTTCCCATCTAAGAACGTGTAGTCCCTGCCCTGATTCAAGGAATACTCCAGGCACTTGGGCAGGGCGAAGCCTATGCCAGCGATGCCGCGGTGACCCATAGGTTTTCCGACCACTGCCCACCTCATACAACCCTCAACGCACCAGTTTCTGGCGTCCTCAGCCGAGAACCCCTTGCTCATCAGCCAAGGTACCATGAACTCATCGTTGAAAATACCATAATGACCTGCATCCTGCCTCATGATATCTGTGAACTTGTAGAGGAACTCGTCTGGAGTGTTCTTGTGAAGCCTGACCACCATCATCGGCTCCACCAGCTTCAGGTCCCTGACACTGTTCATGATTAGGTATGTCAACTCGTTGGTGGCATCACGTCCTAAGCGGTCCTGTCCCCCGATTGTCGCATAGCGAGGTGTGGTATGAGCGCCGCTGCCCATGATGGGCGCATTGAAGTCAGCCAGCTCGGTGAACTTGAGCCAGACATACTCTATCAACTCCTGGGCTTCCTCAGGCGTTATCTTGCCTGCGTCCTTGTCCTTCTTATAGAACGGGTACCACAGATAATCCAGCCTGTCGCCGATACCGCTGGTCTGAATATCCAGCACCCTTACCAGAAGGAACATTAGGAACCATGCCTGCAGCACCTCATGGAAGCTTCTCGGAGGGTTCTCAGGCACCCAGGAGCAGCTCTCAGCTATCTGTAGTAACTCCTTCTTCCTCTTCGCATCGGTCTCCGCCTCTGCCATAGACTTAGCCAACTCGGCATATCTATGTGCCCACCTGACAGCAGCCTCAATACTGATAATAACTGCCTCAAGGAAAGCCTTCTTCTTCAGGAAATCGCGAGGATTGTCACGAATAAGCAGCCTGTCCTGTTTTACCTCTTCCAGCTTGTCCTGGGCTTCCTTCAGTATGCCTTTCAGCCCTACTTTGAATACCTTCTCATAATTGGGCACCTGGCCGGAGTGAGCTCCATGCACCCAGACAAACACACCGTGGTTCATATAAGACCAGTAAGGCTTTTCCGCCTCAGCAAGAGACTGTCGCTCGGCACCTTGGACTGACTTATTGAACCAGTATTTATTTATCTCGTGCATCTCCGCACGCTCTTCGTCGGTTAACATATCCTTGTAACCCATATCGATGGCTTTATCCACCCAGCGAGAATACAGCTCAGGATAGCTTATGACGTGGTCGGGAGATTTTGAGGAGTTACCAGCAAAACGGTCATAGTCGTTTATATAGATGGTCATGTTATCCAGGTGCTTGGCCATCGCCCTGGCCCTGCGGATAGCAATTGGTTCGCCTTCGTTCTCTTTATATGCCTGAGTCACGTAGCGGGCTCGCTCGACATCGAGCTTCAGTGAAGGCCTGACGTTGCTTATCTTGCCGAGCTTTTCCTGCTCTTCGACACGGCCAGTTCGCTGGCCCATCATTGTCCTGGTACGCACCTGATCTGCTATTATCTGTGTCAGTCTCTTTTCCTCTAACACCGCCATTTCAGCCTGCTTCCTCTTTATCTAAAAGGTTTGGATGTCCAAATTCTAAAACCTGACATTGTTACAGTATGTGACCTTTGTCACATTTGTTCATTTATCTATAACTGGCCGCTCATCGTTCTAGCATGATTACCGAAATTGCCATTATTATACCACAATAAGCAGCTTCGGACAATTCGTATACTAAGAGATAGTTTAGAAGATTCTTCAACCCCCCTAGATCTTAGAGGACTTATAGAGTCGGGGGACACTACCAAACCCTAGCAGTATATATCCAAAGACTTTTTGATCGGCTTTAATTGGTAAATAGGGGCAGTTCGCGAACTGCCCCTACAATTTGCAGTCTCTAAACGGGATTAAGCCTAAGTTAAAGGGATCAGCATGCTTGATTATGCGCTCGGCTCAAAGTACTCGATGTCCAGGATGCTGCCTTCGCGCTGCTCCTTGAACACCGGCTCCATTTTCATGCTGACCTTTATCTTGTTGAGGTCGACACCGCCTATCAGATGAACGATACCGGTACTGGCGCCATCCAGTTTGATAACGCCGTAGGCGTAGGGAGGCTCTTTGGGCATATAGGGCTCAGCGTAGCGCACTATAGTGAAGGTCTCCAGGGTGCCCTTGCCGCTGAGTTTCACCCACTCGCTCATCCTGGCAAAGCAGGTGGGGCAGTGAGTCCTGGGCGGTATATATATCTTCTTACAGCCCGGGCACTTGATACCCATAAGGGTCTTGTTGTCTCTTATCTCAGTTAGAAACTTGTTGCCCGTGTTTCCCACAGTTACCAGGAAGTTCGAGTGTCCTTGCACCTCAACAACAATCGGGTCGTTGGGTATATCAGCAACGCTCTTCTTATCATGATGAGTCATTTTATCTCACCTCTACTTTGATTACTTCTATACAGGTTTCCAGTACAGAATATCGTCGACTCTCCCCTTGCGTTCTTCTTCGGGCCTCCATACTGCCTCGAGGACCATGCCTGTCTTGAGCTTCGATGTGTCGGTCTCGGCGCACCATCCATCCATCCTGGCGCCACCTTCGAGCTCAATGGAGACTATGGGCGTATCCCAACTCTTCAAGTCTCCTGTCCTGGAGTCAAACATAGGGAAGTTAATCTTGAACGCTGAGAGCAGCTTGCCACGCTGTCCCTGGTCCACCCACTCGGTCTGTCTGATATGGTGCATGGGGCAGACTATGCGAGGCGGGATGGTGCAGCGACCATCCACAGGGCACTTTGTGGCAATGATTCTGCCCATCTTCAACGCATGGGCAAACTTGCTTTGATAGCCCAGCGAGTGCTTATATGTGATAACGCGGGGATAGCGAAACGCTACCGATGGATCCTGCGGTTCTTCCTTCTTAAGTACCATTATAACCTCCTAGGTATTTCTCCATTAAAATCGGCTACAGCGTCTTCTTGAGCAGGAAAACTACATTCTCGCCCTGTCCACCGTAGCCTGTTGCTAACGCCCTGTTAATGGTGCCCGGCACCTGGTGTTCTTCAGCATCGCCGCGAACTTGCAGCGATGCCTCTACCACTCTGACCACCGGTGTGCATCCGATAGGATTGGTGGCGGTTACACCGCCGGAGGGATTGAACGGTATCTCTTTCTCTATCCCGACTTTGCCCTGCTCGAACAGCTTCCATGCTTTGTAGTCCTCTGCCACTCCCACTTCTTCCATCCATCTCAGCTCGGCAGTTGACGCCGGCTCGTACACCTCCCAGGCCTGGATTTCCTTCTTGGGATTGGTTATGCCGCGTCTCTTGTATATCTTTTTACATGCATAGCCGAGGGTAGATGCCTGAGGGTCCTCAGCCATAGTGAGCGCGCCACCCTGGTGGCAGGTGAACCAGTCCTCGACCCATACCGGCTTCTTGGTAACTTTCTTGGCCCTCTTCTCGGGGCACACTATAATGGCAGCCGAGCCGGCTGTCGTGGGGCACATATGGAGACGCCTGATAGGCCAGGCCAAAAGGAAGTCGTTCATGACCTTCTCTATGGTGAGCCTCAGCTTGAGCTGCGCGTATTTGTTTCTCTGTGCGCACTGGTCTTGCTTGACCCTGACCATGGCCAGGTGTTCCTCTGTGCAGCCAGAGCGTGTCATATAGTCATATGTCCTGCGGGCGAAATTGGTGATGGCTGACATGGGGAACTGACCGAGCCAGTACTCGTTGGCGCCACCGCCGCCGCGTCCGAAGGCGCCGGCAGCCTCATCCATCTTCTGCCAGGCCACGCAGAGAACGTTCTCGAATAACCCTGACGCAGCCATGTTGAAGGCGGTAGCGCAGGCTACGGCACCTGTGGTGCCCACGTTCTGCATTTCGAATCCGGCTTTGCCCACGCATCCAAGTTCGGGGATAATAAACTTGTCAGGCCCACTATATCCATCGGCTGGCTCGAAGGAGCCGAGTATTACACAGTCGATATCCTTGATGGTTAACTGCGCATCAGCGAGGGCAGCCTCGACAGCTTCAGCGCACATTTCCGCCGTATTGACGTCTGGCCTTTTGCTCTTGTGGACTGTTTGCCCCACTCCGACGATAGCAATCCTCTCTCCAGTCATATATTCCTCCTAGTTCTCCAGAGTTATGACGCAGTGTAGTTGTCCGGCAGGGCCATCGACCCCGTGAGCAAGGGCTTTCTTGGCCCCCTTAACCTGCCTCTTGCCGGCTTCGCCTCGCAGTTGCAGTGCACACTCAACTACGCTGTGCATTCCAGCGAGGCAGTGTGGTATTCCGGAAAGGACGCCGCCGGAGGGGTTCACGGGCAGCTCACCGCCCATCTCGGTCTTTCCGCTGTCGATGAGCTTGCCGCCCTCACCCTTGCCGCAGAGGCCCAGGCCCTCGCTCCACAGCGGCTCTTGATATGAGTAATGCTCCGAGATCTCAGCTACATCGAACTCTTTTAGAGGATTGGTTATCCCACCCATCTTGTATGCCTTCGATGCGGCCGTGACCAGCGCATTGCAGTTAGCCAGGTCTCTGTATCCTAATTCGTGATGGTCATAGCAGCTGGACATCCCTGTGATCCATACCGGCTTCTTTGTAAGCTTCTTAGCCTTATCCTCAGTGGCCAGTATCAGGGCGCAGGCGCCATCCACTGGAGTCGGCTTGGCTTCCTGAACTCTGATGGGGTCACACAGCATGGTCGACCTGAGGACATCTTTTACGGTGAGGTTATCGCAACAATATGCATAAGGATTATTCTGCGCATTCTTACGGGCTTTTACCACTACCTTGGCAAGCTGTTCGGGGGTTATGCCGTATTTGGTAGTGTATCTCATCGCCTGCAGGGCGGCGGCGGAGACGAAGTCAAGCCCGATCCTTCTTTGATATATCTGGTCCATACTCAGGCATTCTATCAGGTTCTTGTCGATCTGAGTTTCCTTGGAGTAGCCGACCACTAGGGCAACATCGGCATGTCCTGAGAGGATCTGCGCGGCTCCGTAATATACTGCCATAGAGCCATCTTCGATTACTCTCTCGTCCTCTCTCTGCCAGGCACCGACTATGTATCCGAGGAACATGTAGGCACCGCCGGGACCGCTCATCAGGTCATATCCTGACGCTATGGTGCAGTCTATGCCGGTGCCGTCGTCTTTGAACTCCAGACCTGTTTGTCCCATGACGTCTCGGCTCGCCTGGTACAGAAGTTCGCCGATATGGAGCCCTGGCTTTTCTTCGAACTTAGTTTGGGCCACGGCTACAATGCCGACCCTTTGCGCCATTAAGCACCTCCTGTTTACCCTGTTTATTTGCGATCTGCTAAATACAGGTATCGTTCCCATTTGGTTGATTTTGCCTTGTGTGCTATGTGCGACGTCAACCAAAAGTAAACGATACCTTTTTTTAGAATATCTCGCTCCATCTTCACTTCCGCCAGCTCTTTCTTCATCCGAGCCAGTTCCATCTCAACATCAGTCAGTGGTCTTTGCCCCTTGCCAATTTCTCCCAGCTTGCCAGCCTTAAATGCCTTTACCCAGTAACTTATCGTTGAAGGCGCCAAAGACAACCTGCGGGCTGCCTCTGGTAACGATAGCTTCTCCTCGGTTACCAGTTTGACCGCTTCCTGGCGGAATTCCATGGTATACCTTCCTTGCGGAACCCCTTTCATGCCGACACCTCCGTCTGTTTATTCTACCTGACTTTGGTGTCCATTGAATCCATCCTACCCCAGACTTACCTATTCGGAAGACTTTGGTTCCGCAGCTTGTGCAAACGCCTTGAGTAGCAGGACGTTTGTTCTTCATTGTGATAGCCTTCAGATTCTTGATCTCAACCTTTTTTGCACTTCATACAATATGCCTGCATTTTCACCTCCTCGTTTGTAAGATTCCAAACCGACACTATCACATGGAGCATTGTCAGTCAATAGGCTTTGTAAACATTTCATCGTCTTATGCAGTGCGGTCTGATGGCGGGGCCTACGCAAAAGCAAACACTGCCTTGAAAACGGGGCTTTGAGTTCTATCTATTGGATGCCGCGGCTCACCATGTGGGACCCGAACTTGCTGACAATCGTGTCTCTGGGCGTATTCCCAAGCTGAACAACTTAGATATCCTAATGTTTGTCAAGCGTTATTTCATTGACCTCTTAGCTACTCTCAGTTAAACTTAGCTGTGGGAGGTGGCTGTAGCGACTACAGGCTGAGGAGCAGTAGCTGCCTCGTTCGTCCTGTGAGCTGCCATCTCCCGGTTTCTTCGGCCTGATTTAACTGCCTTGCCTGTAACCTGCTTGCGGCGTCGCCTTTCACGCTTTATCTCCTCAGGCACCTGATACTTCAACAGGATTAACCTCCTCGCCTCCTCACGGGTTATGGGCCTACCATCGATGTCCCACAGCTCATATGGTTTATCTTCCCTGAGTACTGCCAGCACCCTTGCTCCCATGTGGCTCATCACTGCTCCCATAGCTTGCTTATGGTTCTTGCCGTAGTGTACCATTTCCCGATAGTAGACCCAGGCAAGCTGGGGATCACAACGGCGGCCTATCTGACTTGACTGGTAAAGAGCCCACTTCATTATGGCTGGACCAGCTTTGGTCATCCTCAATCCTTTGGCTTCCGCACCACCTGATTGCTTCGCCGCGGGCACAACTCCGCTATAGTTGGCAAATGCCGACTGGCTCCGGAAGCGTGCCGGATCCCCCACAGTTGCCAGAAAGATCGGGGCGGTGTGCTCGCCTACACCGGGTATAGTGCGCAGGTTATCTGAGGGATGAAGTTCCCGGTACAACTGCTCCAGACGTTTGGCTATAGCTTCAGATTCAGCCTCTTCTACCTCCATAAGCCTGAGTTCTCGAGATATCTCATCCTGATATTTCCTTCATGCAAAACCTCCTTCAATATGTGTCAACGGGCAACATTTTTTGGCAACTTGACCATCTGACTGACAATTTGACTGATGATTTGACGACTCGACGTATATCTTGGTCAGGTTGACCTCCATTTGGATTTCCGATATGATTGTTATGGGGTAAGGGTGAATGTAAGCTTGAAAGTTCTGCTTGTCGTCACCCCAGCTCCACCAGCCCCTGTAGCTCAGAGGATAGAGCAGCGGTTTCCTAAACCGCGTGTCGGGCGTTCGAGTCGCCCCAGGGGTACCAGTTACTGAACGTAAAAAAGCCTCTTAAGCATTTTAGGCTTAAGAGGCTTTTTTGTTTTTGCTAATCTTTTGCTAATCCCCATGTATTTAAAGGCCGATAAAGAACTGGAGCAATGTCTTTGGAATAAGTTTAGAACAAGGATATCTAGTGTTAGATGGTGGGTCGATTTGATATGTTCTAATTACTAAAAGTGTCTGGCAAGCGGTACTTAGGTTCTCCCCAATTGTAGTGCGTACCCTAAAACCTGAGGATGAAACCAACCGTAATCAAAATGACACCTATCAGTCCAACAAATGGAAGCCTCCTAACTGCCATTCTGGCATTATCATCCCTAAAAAAGTATTGTACCAATGATTCCAACCAGTTAGATGGTTCACCACTAAAAGCAACATCCACTAGTTTCAGAACGATGTAACCTAACAAAACGTTTATAAGAAGCATTAAAGTGCCAATAAAGGCTAATGGGAGAGCTATTGGCAGAAGTAGTGCGAGAGCTAAGATCAAGAATGCAATACTAATAGCATATCTTAATACAATTCGGAAGACAATGGTCTTGAAATAGGATATGAGCTTCGATGTTATTAACTCAATAAGGGACATGACTATTAGCAGAACATATACATAGCACTCAACGATCTCCGCCAAAGCAAGACAATAACGACATCCTTGTAACTTGCCGAAGAGAATTGACAGGCCTATTTCTGAAGACCTAAGCACTTTATCGTAGAGTCTGTCTTCAAAGAGCAGCAGTATATTATGCCCAGCACTTAGCGTATCTGCCAAAGATACTGTCTCACCGTTCACTGCTGGCAGTGTGAAGTCTGGGGCGGTGTCTCCTGTTTTCACATGAGCGTTCGTCAATGTGTCCTCGCATAAACGCCTCGATCAACTCTTGCCGCTTCTCTCATTTCTTGACCATAGACTTCATACGCTGAAACATGGTCGTAGTGCCATCGAGATGTGTTTGAAAAGACGCAAGGGGAGTAACCTTCCACTCCAGCATACCCCAGAATGGAAGGGCCTGCAGCCACTTGTGCAGCTCCTCATTCGAAGGGGCATCTAAGATAATGGCCAGCCCCCGTCTACCTACAATGCCGCCGCCGGCAAGTTTCTTCTCTCGTTCCATATTGGCGAGCATCTTAAGACTGGGCACAATCATGTTCTCTAACATCGGGACCATCTGCTCCGGTTGCATTGACGCGTTCGCTATAGCTTCTCCTTTTATTAGATACAGCATCTCATCTCTCCTCCCCTGCGGAAACCCGCAGTTCTTATTTGAACGGCTATGCCCAGATGATAGGCCTGGTATGATGTAAAAGTCATAAAAATGGAGCAGGAAAGCTTAAAAAGTTATGACATTTGGAGGAAGTGAGACCCATCACCTGTTTGCTGGACTTTTCTGGAAAAGAATCTCCTTGGAGTCTCCCTGCACTGATATGGTCGTGGGGCCGTCCAATCCATACCTGTTTCAGCGCTCTTTGTTTGCCAAAGGCCCCAGAAGCGTTGTCAGCCAGCGTTCCACATTTGCTCCACTCATCGGCGTGTGTGCGGAGGGAAGGTTCTGTCAGTCTAACAAGGGAGATAGGGACGCACGAAGCACTACAAGGGCGTCGCTTTTATTGGGCTTTGTCTTGGTGTCTTTTGTGCAGAGCATCCAGAATGAGCTGGAAATCAAGTGGGTTTGCTAGGGCTGTACTACGAGAGAACTCAAATAACCGAGGCGTGTTCTGCGATACATCACGCGTACCCTTTGCGAGTATACGGTGGGAACCTACCAATTCCTTTTCGTCTTCGATTTTCTCACTATCAAGCACTGGAAAAGTCTGTAGATCATGAAGGTAGCCACATTGCAGGCATTGCTGGTACAAGCCATAGTTGTCTTTCTCTAGCAACAATTGGCCTTTGCATTTGGGACAGCTCTCTAACCTCGGAATGGCCACATTGCCTCCCATGCAGGAGAAGTTATAGGCTCTGACCATAGGATATGTTCCTGCACACTAGAGGTAAATAGACAGATGGTACAAGCCGTGATAGGAGAATAGTCCCTTGCCTAGATTCCCACGCTCTCAGTAGTAGAGTGTTTGGGACAACCCGAGACTTTGGAGCTGCTAACCGTCGACATGAAGCTCTTAGAACAGCATGAAGCACTACAGGGCGGTGGTGGGGTAGTGGATTGCCTGTCTCTGTGCAGTTTACTACTAACAAATAGCCAT
>Ga0209777_10002537_pt1 | contig 23803 bp, 22 predicted proteins | sample FrelakmetHBP12HB_FD_187147 | JGI IMG/M metagenome (GOLD analysis project Ga0209777, IMG submission 187147) | Freshwater lake sediment microbial communities from the University of Notre Dame, USA, for methane emissions studies -HBP12 HB (SPAdes)... | ecosystem: Environmental > Aquatic >... | reverse complement strand
GCCACGAAGAGCAGCCAGAGGACAAAGGTCAGTGTCAGGCGCGCGTCCCAGGTCCACCAGATGCCCCAGGCCGGCTTCGCCCACAGCGGTCCCGTCACCAGCACGCACGAGCAGAAGACGAAGCCGACTTCGCCCGCGGCGTGGGCCAGCTCGTCCGCCAGAGACGAGCGCTTCCAGAGGTAGATCACACTGCCCAGGAATACCAGGCTATACGCCGTGCCCGCCGCCCAGCCGCTGGGCGCATGAATGTAGAAAATCCTTTGCACCTCGCCCATGGTGAGCTCCTGAGGCGCGCAAAGAAAAATCAGGTAGAGCGTCACAAGAATCCACAGCACCGTGACGATAAGGTGGGCGGGCATGGAAAACAGGTTCCTCATCAATTGTCCTTGGTCTGCTGCAAAGAGGATCTAGGATTCAGGATTCAGGATTCAGGATTTGGGCCCTAGATCCTAAATCCTGAATCCTAAATCCTGATGTTAGTCTACTCTTCCAGCACGTACTCAAACAAAAGGTACGACAGCACCAGGAAGACCAGGCTGAAACCCACTGCCAGCTTGATCCAGCTCCCGTAACTCCCCGGAGGGTCGCCCTTCAGTGCTCCCGTGGTGGCCTCGACCCCGGCGATGAATACCGGCACAGCTACGGGAAACTGCAACACCGGCAGCATCACCTCGCGCATGCTCGTATTCGCCGCGATGGCTCCGAAGATCGTGCCCACCGCCACGTAACCCAACGTCGCGAAGAAAGTAATCAGAGCAAACCATTTGAGCGAAGGTAGGAAGGAGAAGTTATACCAGAGGCCGGCGGCGAAGACCACGACCACCTCGGCGATGAACAAGAAGAGCAGGTTCGCCAGCATCTTGCCCAGGTAGAGCGCACCGGGATCGACGGGCGCCAGGCTCATGCCTTCCAAGCAGGAATTTTCACGCTCCGCCGCAAACGAGCGGTTGAAGCCCAGGATGCCGGAAAAGGCGAAGGCGACCCAGAGCAACCCGGGAAGCAAGCGCAGTGTTTCTTCCCGCCCGGGCTCGAAGGCGAAGTTAAATAGAAACACCACCAGAATGCCGAAGACACACATCGAAGCCAGGGTCTCGCGGTGACGCCACTCGACCCGGAGGTCTTTAACGAAAATGGTCCAGACTACGCGCGAAGTATGCATCGATCGGAAGAAGTTGTCAGTTGTCAGTTATCAGTAGTCCTTGGTCCTTGGTCAGGTGTCGGTTGTCCGTCGCCCATCGCCGACTGTCAGTTGCCGATTGGCCCTCGTCGCTTTGTTGCAATCGAGAATCGTCAATGGAAAATCCAAGGTCCATTGCAACGGACAACGGATGACGGACCACGGACATTCTTAATTCACTATTCACCGTTCAGAATTACTGCCTACTGCCTTCTGCTTTCTGCTTGCTTATCCGCAGCGTCTCGAGCGGCGCCAGGCTGAGGGGCCCGTCGTAACGGACTTGCCCGCGCTCCAGCACCACCAATCTCTTTGCCAGTGCTCCTCCCTGTTCGAAGTCATGCGTAGAGAAGACTACGGCCTTTCCCTGCTCCGGCAAGCGGCGCAGGAGGCTTCGCAAGGTCTCCACGGTGACCGCATCGAGCCCCGTGAATGGCTCATCCAGGAGCAGGAAGCCAGGGTCATGAAGAAGCGCGCGGGCCAGCGAGACCCGCTGCTGGAGGCCGCGGGAAAGCTCGCGCACCGGCGCGCCTGCCCGCTCGCGCAGGTTAAAGAGGTCCAGCACCGCGTCGATCTTTTTTTCCAACTGTGCAAGTCCAAAAAGCGCGCCTGCGAACCTCAGGTTTTCACGCGCGGTAAGCTCGCCATAGAGGAAGGTGGCGTGGGAAACAAATCCCAGAGTGGCCTTGGCCGGGGTGGGATCGCGCCGCACATCCTGCCCATTGAAAAACACCCGCCCCTCGCTGGGCCGGCTCAGCAGGGCCAAGGTGCGAAGCAGCGTGGTCTTGCCGGCGGCGTTCGGGCCGTAAAGCAGCACGGCGTCGCCGGGTTCGATTCGCAGGCGCACGCCGCTGAGTGCGGTGAGGTCGCCGAAGTATTTTGAGACATCGAAGAGTTCCAGGGCGGGCTTAGCGAGCGAGGTTTCGAGTGGCATAGGACTCCAGCACCGCGGGCGGAACTTTCTTGAAGGTAGCCGCCAGGCGCGCTTTGAGGTCCAGCCGCTCCTTCCAGTATTGCTTTTCCGCGATCTTTCCGGCGGCAAAGAGTTCGTCCAGGTCGGCCAGGGAATTAAACAACGCATCGACCTTGGCTTCAAGCTCCTTGTGGATGGGGTCCGCCGGGTGCTGGTCTTTCCGGCGCGGCCATTCCTTGGTTGCTCGAACGCCCAGCGCCCAAAAGAGGACGAGCAAGAAACAGGCGAGCAGGGGCACGCCCAGTCGGGTGATTGAATTAGGTTGGATCTTGACTTCCGAGTCCGCCCGGCCAGACTCGGATGGCGCGGCAGCCTCCGCAGCCCCCTCGCCACTTACGGTGGCTTCCAGAACCGTGCCGCCCTTAACGCGCTCCGCCTGGTATTTCTCACTCCCGGTTTCGGAGTCCGTCCCCGCGCGCTCGAACAGCGGGGAATCCACTGTCAGGCCGGGAGGTGAGACGAGCAGTTCGACGCTGCCGATGGGATACGGCACGGAGTCCGCAAGTGCCAGACGGCCCGCGCTGTAGACCGCATCATACGCCACCATGACCACGGTCAAGCCGGGCTTGAGCGCGCAGTTGAGGGAATATTCTCCGCGCGTTTTGCCTTCCTGCACCGCCTGCGGCAACGGCATGTTCATCAGTCCGGCAACCGCCGCCGTGGGCTCGCCGGCGTTTGACGACAATCGAAACCGGAATGTGCCGTCCGGGTCGGCATAACTGACGGGAGGGGCGCTGGGATTTTGAAGGGCGAACATCTCCTGCACCCGCGCTTTACCTCCCTCAGCTCGAATGATCAAGCGAGCCGATTGGACGCGAAGTGCAGGAGCGGCCCGCGTGGAGTTGTACACCGTCAAGTCCACAATTGCGGCGCCGTTGGAGTCGAACTGCACGGGGCCGTGGTAGTTCACTCCGCCGTAAACCGCCTGGAGCAAATAGAAGGAACCGGGATCAATTTCGCCGTTGGAAAAAACAAAGTGGCCGCTCGAGTCGGCTTTAGCCGAGGCGACCTGGCGCATGCCGCCCCGAGGCATGAGCAGTTGAACAAGCTGATTGGGTGCAGGCTCGCCGGTGGTGCCATTCACAACCCGGCCTTGAATCCTCCCCTCCGCCCGAAGGGGGAGGGGCGCGAAGGCCAGGATCAGCGCAAAAACCGCCCAGCCCATACGACTTGTCGAGGAATCAAGAAAGTTCACCACGGAGCGCACGGAAAGTTCTCAGTCGTCAGTTATCAGTTTTCAGTTGAGCTGCCAACTGACTACTGGCCCGCCGAATGCAGGACAACTGACATCCGGCACATGTACTTAGCTGCGCGACAACCCCGAGATTCGGGCGCCGCACTCGCCGCAGAATTTCACGGGCAAAGGATTCTCAAACCCACATTTCGGGCAGAGGTACGCCGGAGGGGGCTCGACCTTGCGACGGGCACGACGCGCCGCGACTTCCCGTTCGATGAGGGCCTCGCTCTCCTTCAACTGTTCCGCATCCTGCGACGCCGCCATAAGCTCGACTGCCTCGCCCATGTAATTGACCTTCAGCGACTCATAATCCTGCCGGGCAATCTTCCCGGCTTGGAATTCAAATTCCAAGTCCTTCAGGTTCTCATACACCACCAGCCGGCGGCGCTTCAAATCGCCGAGAGGAGTGACATCAACCGGCAGCACGTCGCTGCCTCCGCCCTCCGCGCCAAGCAGGGGAGCAGCAACGAAGACGACCAAACCGGCGGCAATCACTAAAGCGAAGGCAAGTGGCATACTGACGAAGGGAGTAGGGAGTCGGGAGTAGGGAGTCGGAAACCATGAACCTGCCCCCCCTCCATAATCCCTGTTAAAGCCCCCAATCCTCGGCACCTCAACCCAAAGCCCAAATTCTAAAATCCAAAATCGAAAATCCCGAACCGCTAGTCCCGAATCCCGAGTCCCGAATTTCTGATTTCCTCCTCCACCGCGGCGAGCAGTTTTGGGTCGGCAGGCCGCGAGGACAGAGAAGCGGTCACAGCAACAGGTTTGCGCCAGCGGCGCACGATCACAATGACCAATGCCAACCCCGCCAGCAAGCCGATGCCGGGAAGAATCCAAATCGTCAAATTGAAGCCTTTAGCCGGCGGGACCGCCAGAACCTGAACGCCGTAGCGCAAGATGAAATCCTGGCGGATTGCGGCTTCGTCTTTGCCCTCCGCAATCTCCTTTTGGATCATGGCACGCATCTCGGCGTGGTAGGCGCATTCATAATGCTGGCAAGGCTGGCTGATGATCCCGTTGCATCCGCACTGGCAAATGAGCCCGCTCCCCACCGACTCCAGCGTCGGCTTGGCGGCTGCGGCCTTCCCCGCCATAGCGGCGAGCATGCAAATTGCGAGCGCAGCACAAAACCGCTTAGCCAACATCGTCAGCCCTCACCGCAATTTCCTGAGTCTGCCGAGTGGTTGCCATCTCACGCTCCACACGGCTGGGCACGAGCGCCAGGCAGGTTCCGAGAAACACCACGACCCCGCCAATCCAAACCCACATCACCAGCGGGTTGACGAAAACCTCCACGATCCCCTTGCCCGTATCCGGATCGAGGCCCGCCAGGACCACATACAAGTCTTCCGACAGCGTGGGATGGATGGCCACATAACTCGTCGGCTGCTGGCTGGCCTTGTAGAAGCGCTTTTCAGGATGCAAGGTCGTGAAGGCTTGGCCATCCTTGGCCACCGTGATGAGGGCGCGCGTAAATTCATAATTGGGGTTGTCGCCGTTGATCAGGCCGTCGCAGCGCAGGAGGTAATTCTTCACGCGCAGCAGGTCGCCTTCGCCCATCAGGCCTTTCACGTCCGTCTTGAATGCCAGCCCCGCAAATCCGATGAAGAGCAGGACGATCCCCAGGTGCACGATGTACCCGCCGTACCGTCGCGTGTTGCGCATGGTCAGGTTATAGAGGGCCCGGGCGAAATTCTCGCCCGCTGTCTTCATGCGCGTGCGTGCGCCCTTCCAGAACTCGCCCAGCACGCACACGATGACGAAGATTGAGAGGAACAGGGTCATCCCCGCATAGAGGTGCCGCACGCCGGCGACGAAAAGCAGGGCACCGCACACCGCAGCTACGACGAGCGGCAGGGTGAAATTGCGCTTCAGGCTTTGGAATGAAGTCTTGCGCCAAGCCAGCAGCGGGCCCGCGCCGGTCAGGAAAAGCAGCAGCAATCCCATGGGGATGGCGGTCTTGTTGAAGAACGGCGCGCCCACCGTGACGGTCACGCCCTCGACGGCCTTGGAAATCACCGGGAACAGGGTTCCCCAGAGCACCGCAAAGACCAGGGCCAGCAGAATCCAGTTATTGAACAAGAAGCCGCTTTCGCGCGAGACCAGAGAGTCCAGCTTGTTCTCACTCTTCAAATGGTCCAGGCGAAGGAAGAGGAGCGTCACCGAGAAGAAGATAATGAGGGAGAGGAAGACGGCAAAGAAGGGTCCAATGTTGGACTGCGCGAAGGCGTGCACCGACGAGACAATGCCACTACGCGTCAGGAAGGTCCCGAAGATGCTCAGGAAAAACGTTGTGATGACCAGGACCACATTCCACACCTTCAGCATGCCGCGCTTTTCCTGAATCATCACCGAGTGGAGAAAGGCCGTTCCGGAGAGCCAGGGAAGCAGCGAAGCGTTCTCGACGGGGTCCCAGCCCCAATAGCCGCCCCAACCCAGCACGACGTAAGCCCAGTTGCCGCCCAGCAGAATGCCCAGCCCCAGCAGCATCCAAGGCACCATCGTCCAGCGGCGGGTGGTGCGGATCCAGTTGTCGCCGAGCTGACGAGTGAGGAGCGCGGCCATCGCAAAAGCAAACGGTACGACCATGCCCACGTAGCCGAGATAGAGCATCGGCGGGTGGATCACCATGGCGTGATATTGCAAGAGCGGGTTCAGCCCGTTGCCGTCCGGCGGCGTGAAGGCCTGAGCACCCGAGGCCGTGACGAGCGAAAGCTCGTGGAAAGGATTCGCTACAAAGAAAACTAAGGAAGTGAAGAAGACGCCGGTGGCCATCAGTACCGCCACCACGTAAGGCATGAGCTGGCGATTCTTCTTCCGGTTCAGCAGAACGGCCAAAGCGCTGTAAATTGAAAGCAACCACGTCCAAAACAGAAGCGAGCCTTCCTGCCCTGCCCAAAGCGCCGCAACTTTATAGTAATGCGGCAAATCGCGGTTGGAATGCTCGGCCACGTAGGCGATATGGAAGTTGTCCGTGAGGAGGAGAAACTCCAGCGCCGCCACCGCGACCGTGACCATGAGGAAAAAGGCCAGCGCGGCCCGCTCGGCGCTCTTCACAACCCGCAGGCTGCGGAGCCTGCCTCCCAGCGCGCCGGCGATGACCGCATACACCGCAAAGCCCAGCGCGGCGATGACGCCCACGCTTCCAACCTGGTTCATTGTTGCTCCGCCTGAACGTAGGGGCTAGTCCGCCGACTGGCGGATCAGTTGACCGAACGCCCCCCTGGCCGAACGCCGTTCGGCCCTATAAATGTGCCAGCCCTGAAGTTATATGGACTCTTCGTGCGGGGCCGAGAACAATCACCTCTTAGTCCCCTGCTTGCTTCGGAGGGGAAACAGGGGTGGTTGCGGCCACGGGTCCCTTGCCGGCCGGGCCTTTACCGCCTGGCGCCGCCTCATATTTGGATGCGCACTTGGCTTGGATTTTCTCGGCTCGGAACTCACCGCCGGCAACGTAGTCGCCGTCGACAATGGCTTGCGCCCCTTCTTTGAATGTGTCCGGCAGCGTATCCGTGCCGACGTAGGTTACCGGGATCGTCTGGGCATCCTGCGCCAGGCGAAACTTCAGCATGCCGCCGCTGCGTAGGATCGAGTCGGGCGCGACCGTGCCCCCGACGCGCACATGGTGGCGCGATGCCTGGCCGTGCGTGAGCTCATTCACCGTCACGTAGTAGGTCTTGCTTTGCTCGAACCCTGAGACGGCTTCCCAGGCCACCACGGCAAGAATAATGCCGATGCCGATCCCAAATTTCAGCTTTTTGCTTTTCATCGATTCGGCACTTCCCCGCTAGTAGCGGACACTTTACGACGCCATTACTTCGACATGGCGGCCTAAAGCCACCGCTACGCCTTCCTCAGCACCCTGCTGGAGAGCCCCACTTAGAAATTCTGCACCCGCGCCGGAACATAGTCAATCGGATTTACCTTTACGGGCCGGGCTTGCGGAAGACGACGCAGTAATGATCGTCAGGCCAGTCGTCGTAAATCTTCTGAACTTGAAAGCCTGCAGAAGTAAGCTCTTGCACCATGATTTTCTGCGGAACGCCGTGACCGCCGCGGTTCTCGGGCACTCCCTCCACTCGCGAGGACCCCGGCCGCGGCTCTTCGTCAATCACGGCCAACAGTCCGCCGGGCTTGAGCGACTGGAAGAGGCTGGCGTCAACTTGGGCCGGCTTGGAGAGGTGATGGTACACAAGCCGCATGAAGATGGAGTCGCAACACTCGTGGGGAAGATTCGTCTCGGCCTCGCCCGCCTTGAGGGCCGTAATGTTCTTCTGATCCCCAGCAAGCTCTTCAAGGTGCGCCAGCTTTTTCGGATCGAGCTCCGTGCTGTAGACATGCCCTGCCTCGCCTACATGCTTTGCGGCTTCAACCGTCAGTTCGCCCTCGCCGGCGCCAATCTCGCCCACCACGCCGCCTGGCTGCCAGTTCAACGCCGCAGCCAGGCGGTCGGCCTCCTCCTGGTGAGTGTCCTGCGCACAGCAGGGAGCAACGATCCCGCCCAGCGGGACGGCGAGAGCCAGCGCGATGATTAACGAGCGGCGGCGCATCCGAATTGCCCTGAAAGAAAGATTGTAACCAATTGAGGAATGGAACGCCTCACCGCTTCTCGATGGGGACGTATTTCAAGTTGGTTGGGCCTGTATAGTCCGCCAGGGGGCGGATCAGCTTGTTGTTCGCGTATTGCTCCAGCACGTGCGCGGTCCAGCCGGAAATGCGGCTGACGGCAAAGACCAGCGGGTAGAGGTCAACGGGAATTCCCAGGACGTAGTAAGCGGAAGCGGAATAGAAATCCACGTTCGCATTGATCTTCTTCTGGCTGATCATCAAGTCTTCGATCTTCTTCGACATCTCGAACCACTTCGGTTGTCCGGCGCGGCGGCCCAGTTCCTCCGACATCTTGCGCAGGACATTCGCGCGCGGGTCTTCGGTGTGATAGACGCGGTGGCCGAAACCCATCACCTTCTTCTTCTGCTCCAGAAGTTTGCGGACGCAATCCTCAGCCTTGTCGAGGGTCTGGATCTCAAGCAGCATGCGCATGACCTGCTCGTTGGCGCCGCCATGCAGAGGGCCCTTGAGCGTGCCGATGGCCGAAGTTATGGCCGAGTGCATGTCCGAAAGCGTCGAGGCGGTGACGCGCGCGGCGAAGGTTGAGGCATTGTAGCTGTGGTCGGCGTGCAAGACGAGAGCGACATCGAACCAACGCGCGGCCTGCGGATCGGGCTCTTTCCCTTGCAGCATGTAAAGGAAGTTTGCCGCATGACTCAGCTTGGGGTCGGGAGGGAGGGGTTCCTGGCCATCCCGAATGCGCCCGAAGGCGGCCACGAGGGTTCCCATTTGGCCGGTGAGACGCAGGGCCTTGCGGCGATTCGCCTCCGGCGACATGTCCTCGGCTTCAGAGTCGTAGAGCGAAAGGGCAGAGACCGCCGTGCGCAGGGTTTCCATGGGATGCTGGGGAGGGGGCAAGCGCTTCAGCAGGTCAAGGATCTCCGGCGCAATGGCTCGGTGCGTCGCAAGCTGGTTTCGAAGCTCTTCCAGTTCCTCGCGCTTCGGCAGGGAGCCATGCCAGAGCAGGTACACGACTTCCTCGAACGTGGCGTGCTCGGCCAGGTCGTGGATGTCATAGCCGCGATAGGTGAGGATTCCACGCGCCCCATCGATCGAACAGATCGCGGAGGTAGCAATAACGACATCCTGCAGGCCGACTTTCAACTCTGCCATACCGATTCTCCCTTGAGGTTCGAACGCCCCGAGCTTTGATCCTAATTTATTCGTTTATGATACACGACCCAAATCGGGCAAAACAAGAAAGATTCGGTACTGACCTTACCCCGCGCGTGGTATACGTATCCTCTGCACATCTTTAGCGGAGCGCTTCATGGAGCTCTACCCGGGTGCCTACCAGATCCAGTCCTTGTTCGGCGGGCGCAATCTCTTTCAATACCTTTTCACAGGCGAAAACATCGTGCTGGTGGATACGGGCATTGCCGAGACGCCGCAAGAGGTCATCTTCCCTTATCTCGACAGGCTCAAGCTCAAGCCGCAGCAGATCACCCTCGCGGTCACTACGCACGCCGACCTGGACCATCAGGGCGGCAACGATGCGATTAAGTCCGCCTCGCCCGGCACTTGGCTGAGTTGCGGCGTTGAGGACCGAGCCATGATCGAGGACCCCCGCGCGCTCTTCGCCCTTCGCTACAACTTCCTGCACGAGGAGCACGACGCGGACTTCGACCCCGACCCCTGGCCCGAAGCCGGAAGACCGCGCAAGATGGACCTCTGCTTTTCGGGGGGCGAGAGGATTCGCCTGCGCGACGACTGGGAGCTGGAAATCCTCCATGTTCCCGGCCACTCGCACGGCCATCTGGCCCTCTACGACGCAAAGCACGGGGCGGCGTTCGTGGGCGACGCGATTCATGGGCGCGGCTGCCCGAAGGCAGCGGGAGGCATGGCCATTCCCGTGACCTACTACTACGTGGAGATCTACCTTTCCACGCTCCGCTACTTCGAGGGCCTGCCGATGGAAGTCCTCTATTCGGGCCACTGGCCTGTTATGCGCGGCGAGGAGATTCGCGGTTTCATTGCGGAGTCCCGCCAGACGGTGGAACTCTTCGATCGGGTCATCCTGGAAAGCCTGGGAAAAAATTCAGCAGGACTTACACTCAAAGAACTGATAGATGTGGTAGCCAACGCAGCCGGCGATTGGCCGAAAGACGGCTGGGGCCTTGCGATGTTTCCCGTCAAAGGCCACATGGACCGTCTGGAGCAGCAAGGTAAGGTCCGCGCGCTTCGCGGCGCGCGGCCTGTCAGGTGGCAATTACATTCCTAAGGAGGAGTCATATGTCTGAAAACAAGATTTCACGGCGCCAGTTCATTGAGCGGTCGGTAACGGGCGCCACGGCAGCCGGGTTAGCCTTGGGCGCCCCGGCGCTGGCCCGCTCAGCCTCTCCCAACGAGCAGGTCACGGTGGGCCTGATTGGCGCCGGGATTCGCGGCCTGGAACAAATGGAAGCCATCCTGAACGTGAAGGGGAAAGTGGCGGTTGTGTGCGACCTTTACGACGGCCACTTCCGGCGCGCGCAGGAAATTCAAGCCAACACGCCGACCACCCGCGAGTACCGCGAGGTGCTCGAGCGCAAGGATATCGACGCCGTGGCCATAGCGACCTCGGACCACTGGCACGCCCCCATCGCCCTCGATGCCATGCGCGCCGGTAAGGACGTCTATATTGAGAAGCCCATGACTCACACCATTCCGGAAGCCATCGAAATGGCGAAAGTCTCGAAGGAGACCGGGCGGCTGGTCCAGGTGGGCAGCCAGAGCCTGAGCATGCAATCAACGCAGAAAGCAAAAGAATGGGTTGATGCAGGCGAGATCGGGAACATCTACATGGTGCAGTGCGAGATTTATCGGCCCGACCCCGTGGGCGCCTGGAAGTATCCGGTGCCGCCGGACGCCAACCCCCAGACAGTCGACTGGGAGCGGTTCCAGGGCAACGCTCCGAAGCGCCCCTTCGACGCCGCGCGCTTCTTCCAGTTTCGGAATTGGTGGGACTACGGGACGGGCATCGCGGGCGATGAGTACGTCCACCTGCTCTCGCGCGTTCACTACTTGATGAATGTCCAGTACCCGGTGAGCGCCGTGGCGAATGGAGGCATTTATAAATGGACGGGCGACCGCGACGTGCCGGACGTTCATAACACCAATTACGACTACGGCAAGTTCCAGGTGACGGTGTCGGCGAACCTGGTCTGCAACTTCGATGGCGGCGAGATCGTGCGCTTCTTCGGGGACAAGGGCACCGTCGAACTCACGGAGGAAACCGCCAAGCTGCTTCCCTACGACGAGGGGTGGAGCTTCATGTATCCGTTGTCGAGCTGGCCGAAGGACACCAAGGACGCCTTCATCGCGGCGCACAAAAACGATCCCACGGCGGACGTCGGCACCTACGGCAAGCAGCCGCACCGGAAGCAGCAGTCCATGAGACAAAAGGCCGAAGGCACTGAGGACCATTTCCGGAATTTCTTCGAGTGCGTCAAGAGCCGCAAGCAGCCCGTCGAGCACGTCGAGTTCGGCTGCGGCACCTCGGTCGCGTGCCATATGGCCAACATCTCGTACCGGGAGAAGAAGCGACTCTTCTGGGATGCGGAGAAGCTGGAACTGAAGATGGAAGGCTGAGCGGTGGATTCGCCCAGACCTGAGACGACTGAGGAGAGGTGAAGTAATCTCAGGATGGGCAAAAGCGTCTCACGCCAAGGCGCAAAGCCGCTCTTCCTCGCGGTTCTTTGCGCCTTGGCGCCTTTGCGAGAGACCGTTGATTTTTTCTGCTTCTAAGGACTGGTGGTTGGGCTGGCCACTCAGCGGTTGTACTTCGGCGTGACCCCGCGCAGGCGCTTCCAGACGGCGTCGCACTTTTCCAGCACCGGCGGATCCAACTTGCCGCCCTCGCAAGCCTTCAGGTTTTCTTCGAGTTGTTCCCGCCGGGAGGCGCCGAGGATTATCGAATCGACGTGAGGCTGGGTCAACAGCCACTGGAGCGCCAGTTCGACGAGTGTCTTCCCCGCCTCGCGGGCCACCGCCCGAAGTTCTGCGACGGCCGCAAAGTCGTCGCCGTGCCAGTAGCGGTCCTGATACATCTTGTTGCCGTCGAAGCGGCTCCCGGGAATCGGCCCGCGCTCGCGCGCATGCTTGCCCGTCAGCAGTCCCCCGGCGAGAGGATTGTAAGGAACCGTCGCGGCCCCGAAGCGCTTGGCGAAGGGCAGGTATTCCTCCTCGATCCCGCGCGCCAGCAGGTTGTACATGGGCTGAGAGATGTAAGGAGGCCGGAAGCCGTTTTTCTCCGCGATCCAAATAGTCTCGCACACCTGCCAGGCGGCGTAGTTGGAAACTGCCGGCCAGCGCACTTTACCCGCGCGCACCAGCTCATCCATGGCAGCGAGGGTTTCTTCGATGGGAACGGCGTCATCGGGCTGGTGAAGGTAATAGACATCCACGTAATCGGTCTGAAGGCGCTGGAGGCTGGCATCAATCGCCTTGTGAATGGCCGCGCGGGAGAGTCCGCTTTCGTCAGCGCCCTCGCCCATCTTGCCTCGGACTTTCGTGGCCAAGACCACGTTGGGCCGGCGGCCCTTGAGAGCTTTCCCCAAGATCGTTTCCGCCCGACCCTGGTTATACACATTTGCGGTATCAAGAAAGTTGATGCCCGCATCCAGGCAACGGTCCACGATACGCCGGGCGGCCTCCTCGTCGGTCTGCGAGCCGAAGGTCATGGTGCCGAAAGATACTCGCGACACTCTTAGATCGGTTTTAGTTAGAGTTCGATACTCCATGGATTGCAACTTCCCGCTGGCAGCCAGCGTCTATTACAATGGGTGCAGGATGAACACACCGGTGCTGATGAAGCTCGCGCAAGACCTCGAGTGGCTGGGATGTGAACTCGAACACTGCGGGCATCAGCATGCCTTGGAGGGCTTCCCGGAGTCCGGGCACAACTGGGAGGCCTTTCGGGAGAAGCAGCGCGGCGTTCTTACCACCGCCGACAAGGTCGAGCGCGAGCTGAAGAATTCCGTCCGCTACAACCCCGCTCATCTGGTGGGCGTCGACTACGCCATCGAAGACACCCTCGACTCCATCGCCGGCCTGCTGGGGGCCGTGGAGGATATCAAGCAGTCGGCCGTTTTCTCGGTGCAAGAGCTACCTCCCAAGGTCCGGGGCTTCACGCATCTGATCGAGAGCTATCTCAAGTCGGCCAGAGCGGTGAGTGCGTAAGACTCACTTACCGATTGCCAGCCGTCAGTTCCTGTTTTGCCCTCGATCACACTTTTCACATTCCCCCAGCACGCGGCGGCCCGAGGATTCACTTCCCCATCAGCGGGCGGAGGAACTCCGCCGAAGCTCGAATCTCTTCCAGCCCGTTCAGACCATCTTCGATCGAGACCCATCCGTCAAATCCCGCTCCGCGCAGGATGCGGAAGATGCTTGAATAGTCGTTCATCCCTTTGCCGACGACCCCGTGCGAGAGGATAGCCGCGTACCCCGTCGAATCTTCTATGGCGCGAAGTTCTTCGAGGGTATGTCCCGGCTTCAAAAAGCGGTCGCTGGCGTGCATGGTCACGACGCGGCGCTTGACCTGCTCGAGCAGCTCGAGGGGATCTTCGCCGGCGACGAGGGCATTCGACGGGTCGAACTGGACGCCGAACCAGGGTGACTCGATCCGGTTCACGATTTCCAGGAACACTTCACGCTTCTGCGCGAACTCCGGGTGTTGCCAATAGTTGTCCTTGTAGTGGTTCTCCATCGCCAGGACGATCCGCTTTGGCTCGGCATACTCCGCGGCTTCCTGGATGCACTCCACCACCCAGCGCACGCCCTGCTCGCGCGACACCTCGGGCCGCCGCTGCCCGGAGAGGACGCGGCAGAACTTGCCTCCCAGGCGCGCCGTCAGGTCAATCAGGCGCTTTTCGCGCTCGACTTCCCGCGCCCGCTCGGCGGGGTCGGGCCGGGTGAAGTCCGACGAGCAGCACAGCATGGGCATTTCCAGCCCGTGCCGCTCGAGCGCCCCGCGCAGCTTCTCCAGGTAAGCTTCCTCAGTGCTTTCCAGGAATCCGTCGTAGAACTCCAGCCCGTCGATCGGCAGGTCCGCGGCCATCTCGATCCAGTCGAAGAGGCTCATCGTCCGGCGCACCACCAGGTCGTCCATGTAGCATTTGGGGAAGGCCGCGAGTTTCATAAGAGCAGTGGCTAGTGGCTAGTAGCGCCGCCCTTAGGGGCGGCATGTCGGACTCCCGATTCTATCAGGACAGGTTCCGCCCGGCGCTACTTAAACAGGGATTACTTCCCAGCACGCTTTCCCTCGCCCAGAACTTCGGCTGACCCCGCGGATTCGCCGACGAAAAGTCGGCGACTTTCGGCGGAGAATCTGAGGTTTCACTGCGCGACCACTTTTGAGAGGCCGCGCTCACTTCTCCGGTAAGGCGACGATACAGCCAAGCGACCACCGACGTTCGATGAGGAGCCGCGATGCACTGGGATTGTTTCCGAGTGGCCGACCATACGGACAGAATTCATTTCCGATATGTGTCTTTTGCCGATAGGCTGCGAGCGGCATGGAACGGGAATCGCAATTTTGGTGGAGTTTCGGAGAATCTGGCAAGAACTTTAGAGAAACAGGCATAGGCCCGAAGTGTTAGCAGAGTATACTTCACCCTTGGGGCTAGCCGGAATTCCGCAGCCCCATCTGCGGCACCCCGAGGAGCGGTAGCGACGCGATTTTGAGGCTGACCCAAACGGGTGGTCCATCAACTGCGAATATACCTCGAAGGAGAAGCAATGCAGAAGCGCAGACTTGGAAAAAGCAATCTGGAAGTCTCGGCTCTCGGCCTCGGCTGCATGGGAATGAGCTTCGGTTACGGCCCGGCCAAAGACAAGCAGGAGATGACATCTCTTCTACGAGCAGCCGTTGAACGCGGCGTCACCTTCTTTGACACGGCCGAAGTCTATGGCCCGTACATCAACGAAGAACTCGCGGGTGAAGCCCTGGCCCCCTTCCGTGGGCAGGTGGTGATCGCCACCAAGTTCGGGTTCAAGCTTGATCCGAACACCGGCAAACAGGCCGGGCTGAACAGCCGGCCGGAGCACATCAAGGAGGTCGCCGAGGGCTCGCTCAAGCGACTCCAGGTCGATGCCATCGATCTGTTCTATCAACACCGGGTTGATCCGGACGTGCCGATCGAAGACGTGGCGGGAGCGGTGAAGGACTTGATTCAAGAAGGCAAGGTGAAGCACTTCGGCCTTTCTGAGGCTGGAGCAAAGACGATCCGTCGCGCACACGCGGTTCAGCCGGTCACGGCAGTCCAGAGCGAATACTCTCTGTGGACGAGAGGCCCTGAGAAGGAAGTGCTGCCGACTGTCGAGGAACTTGGAATCGGCTTCGTCCCGTATAGCCCTCTGGGTAAGGGCTTCCTCACGGGAAAGATCGACGAAAACACTACGTTCGATAGTTCCGACTTCCGGAACATCGTTCCTCGCTTTACGCCGGAGGCTCGGAAGGCGAATCAGGCCTTGGTTGATCTGCTTCGCCAGATCGCAGAACGCAAGAAGGCGACACCTGCTCAGATCGCGCTCGCTTGGCTGCTCGCTCAGAAGCCGTGGATCGTTCCGATCCCGGGCACCACCAAGCTGGGGCGCCTCGAAGAAAACCTCCGAGCAGCTGACGTCGAACTTACATCCGACGATCTCCGTGAAATCGATAGCGCCTCCTCGAAGATCAAGGTGCAAGGGGAACGCTACCCCGAACATCTGCAACGAATGACCGGTCTCTGAGCCGGTAGCCACGGTCAGCGCCTTCCTGACCGTGGGTTCTTCGCACGAAAAGGCCCACGGTTGGGAGGGCGCCAACCGTGGCTACCTCTATGTAGGAGCGTAAATCCATGTACAACGCGAAAGCTTACTCCGCTGCCAGCGCGACATCACCGTTTGCCTCGACCACGATCTCGCGGCGCGATCCAACCGAACACGACGTACAGATCGAAATTCTCTTCTGTGGTATTTGCCACTCCGATCTGCACACTGTCCGTGACGAGTGGAGCGAGTTCATGCCCACTGTCTACCCCTGCATCCCCGGCCATGAGATCGTGGGCCGTGTCACCCAGGTCGGCTCCGCAGTCACCAAGTTCAAGCCCGGGGACGTCGCCGCGGTCGGCTGCATGGTCGACTCGGACGGCACCTGCCCGGAGTGCCACGCTGGCCTTGAGCAGTTCTGCCCGAACGTGACCCTCACCTACAACTTCCCGGACAAGCACCTTGGAGGCGTCACCTATGGTGGCTACTCCGATAGCGTGGTCGTCAACGAACGCTTTGTCCTACGCGTCCCTTCCAGCCTCGATCTCGCGGGAGCCGCGCCGCTCCTCTGCGCCGGAATCACAACCTACTCCCCCATGCGGCACTGGGGCGTCGCCAAGGACAAGAAAGTTGGCGTGGTCGGTCTCGGCGGACTGGGCCACATGGGCGTGAAGTTTGCACATGCGCTCGGAGCCCACGTGGTTGTTTTCACGACTTCACCCAACAAGAAGGAAGATGCGCTCCGCCTCGGCGCCGACGAAGTCGTCGTTTCCCGCAATGCCGACGAGATGCAGAAGCACGCCGGCAGCTTCGACTTCATCCTCGACGCCGTCTCCGCCGATCACGACATTAACGCGTACCTCCAACTCCTCCGCCGCGAGGGCAACCTCACCCTCGTCGGCGCGCCGGCGAAGCCTCTCGCCGTCGCCGCCTTCGGCCTTCTGTTCGGACGCCGAAGCCTCTCCGGCTCGCTCATCGGCGGTATCGCCGAGACCCAGGAGATGCTCGACTTCTGCGGCGCACATGACATCACTTCCGATGTCGAAATCATCCCAATCCAGAAGGTCAACGAAGCCTACGAGAGACTGCTCAAGTCCGATGTGAAGTACCGCTTCACCATCGATATGGTTTCTCTCAAATCTGACTAAATGAAAGGCGAGCGAGGAGTGTCATGCGAGTTGGCATTCTGGGTACGGGACTGATGGGCGGGAAGCTCGGAACGATTTTCGCGCGAGCCGGGCATGAGGTGGTATTCAGCTACTCGCGCAGCACAGATAAACTAAAGAAACTGGCGCGCGACGCCCAAGGCAATGCACGCGCCGGCACGCCGGGCGAAGCCGCAAAGGGAGCGGACGCGGTATTGCTGGCCGTGCATTGGTCCCGAATCGACGATGTGCTGAAACAGGCAGGCGATTTGTCCGGCAAGGTGATCGTGACTTGTTCACTCCCGATGGACAGCGGCAACACGAAACTCATCGTCGCTAACACCTCGTCGGGCGCGGAAGAGCTCGCAAAGATGATTCCGAAGGCTCGGGTCGTCTGTGCGTTCAACACCGTGCCCAGCGAAGTGCTTTTCGGCGTGTACGAAGCCAAGCGCAAGGCCACTCGACCAAGCCTGGTCTACTGCGGCGACGACGAGAGTGGCAAAGCCGTGGCCGCTGAGCTGATCCGCGACGTGGGTTTCGATCCGGTGGACGCTGGCCCCCTGCGGATCGCCCGATTCACCGAGCCGTTCGCGCTGCTCGTCGCCCAACTCGCCTACGAGGGCGAAGGAGGGCCGGAGCTGGCGTATCGGTTCGAGCGGTTCGGGAAATAGGCCGAAGTCCCGATTTCTCTGTATGCTCGATCGCGCAAAACAGACCCAGGAGGATGGAATGAAACCCAACTGCTCTCGCCGCGATTTTCTGGCGGCCGGCCTGGCTCTTCCCGCCGCCGGCCTTCGCACTTCTTCCGACTCGTCTCTTCCCCTTGCCGTCGGCCAAGCCAAGCCCGAATCCACCAGGCTGGACTATCGCATGTTGGGGAAAACCGGCTTGAAGGTAACGTCGCTTGCTTTCGGCTGCATGACGACCTCTGATCCATCCGTGATCGAGCACGCGGCGGATTTCGGCATCAATCACTTCGACACGGCCCGCGGTTATCAGAACGGAAACAACGAGCGGATGGTCGGCGCAGCTCTCAAGAAGCTGCGGCCGAAGGTCATCATCTCCAGCAAGAGCACGGGCAAGACAAAACAAGAAGTTCTTGCCGACCTCGACACAAGCCTGCGCGAACTGGGAACCGACTATCTGGATATCTGGTATCTCCATATGAAAAACGAGCCGGAGCAGGTGACCGAGGACCTGCTGGAGGCGCAGCGACTTGCAAAGCAGAACGGGAAAATCCGTTTTGCCGGCGTCAGCACGCATTTCAACATGGACAGGATGCTGACGCACCTGGCGAACCTCGGCCAGACGGATGTCGTACTGACCACCTACAATTTCGCCATGCGGTCGGTGGATGCCGGCGCGAACACGAATCCGGACGCGCCGAAGACGGACATGACGGCAGCCATCCGGGCGGCGAGGAAGGCCGGCCTGGGGATCGTGGTGATGAAAGCCCTCGCGGGCGGCGCCGCCCGTGTGCAGCGGGGCGACCGGCTTTACGGAGCCAATCCGCAGGCTTTGAGCGCGCGGCTCGGCCAGGAGGGCGTTCCGGTGGCCGCGATCAAATGGGCCCTCAAGAACGAGTCGGTCGACACCGCCATCGTCTGCATGACGAGTCACGATCAGTTCGAAGAAAACGTGCGCGCCATGGTGGAACCGTACACCGAGAAGGACGAAAAGTTGCTGACCGCGCAACTCGACGCCATCGGCCCGAAGTACTGCCGGATGTGCGGCGCCTGCGGTGGCGTTTGCGAGAGGGGCGTCCCTGTTCCGGACGTGCTTCGATTCCTGACTTATGCCGAAGGCTACGGCCAGTTTGCCTTGGGCCGCGAGGAGTTCCTGAAGCTCGGGCCCGAAGTCGCAGCGGTGCGCTGCGCCGATTGCGAGCACTGCACGGTCCAGTGTCCCTACGGGGTCCAAGTCGCGGCCCGACTCCGCCGCGCGCAGGAGCTGTTTGCATGAAGGCTGCGAAAGCCTTTCTTCTCATCCTCCTCGCCGCCACCACATCGCGAAGGAGGGCCGGGGTTGGCGTATCGGCTCGAGCGGTTCGGCGAGTAGGCATGATGGTGGACGGCGTAGCGACGCCAGTCGGAGCATTAGGCAAGCATCGCCTGTCAGCGCCAGTTTAGAAGGGAACCAGTATCACCGGCCAGAGGCGAGCCACATTTCAGGGCCTCATCGGCGAGGACGCGGTAAACGACTCTACAGCAGCTTCTATGTTGATTTATTCTTGGCACGTAGTCCGGATGCATCGAGGTTATCCTTATCGGGAGTGGCAGAGTCGCCCTCGGAACGGCCGCAGCTAAGACGGCGATGAGCCCAGGTTCGGTTCTTTTTGGGGAGACGCGAGCCCAAACAATGCAGAAGGTGCGCCGGCGCCAGGCAGATGAGTTTCGGAATATGCGGAAAAATAACATTCCGGCCATGATGGAGCTTTTTGTCCTGGTTTTCACAGTCGCTCTCTCGGTCGCTGCGCCAGCACAGCAACTGCAGACATCCTGTGACACAACGCGCGAGCACACTTTGTATTCCCGGCATGCTTCGGTGTTTTCTGAGACGCTCAAATCGCCAGATGGTCAGAAGTTGCTGACGATGGAGCGCCTGCCAGAAACGGGAGACAATGAAGGTTCGATTCGCTATACCGTAGTCGTCGGCGACCGGCGGTTCTCGGCGGAGTTGCCGGGCTTCGGCGCGGAAGTCAGCTGGTCCCCGGACTCTTCGGCGTTCGCAGTTACGGAAACGGAAGGTGGCGGCGGCATTGGCTATGGGGCACACGTATTCCACATTGGCAAGTACGGCCTGCAAGAGATAAATTTGTCCCCGTTGGTCGCCAAGGCATTTGGCTCGCCAGTGGAATGCGAAGTGCCCGTAGCTCCCAACGTCGGATTCATAAGCTGGCTCGATTCCCACCGTGTCCTCGTAGCCGCGGAGATTGTGCCTGTCAGCATCTGCCCATGCAGCGGCATGTTCGCCGCATACGAGATTCGCTTGCCCGACGCAGTCATAATCCGCAGGTATTCGCAGACCGAAGCCAAGCAAAAGTACTGGAGTCTCTTGGGGTGCGAGCTGCGCGATGCCGACGATAGATGCGCAGGTAGATTGCAGGGAACTCACCAGCCAAGGTGAATGCAGAGTTGCCCCCCAACTTGAACAATCGACTTATGTGAAGGAGTAATAAGCATGAGTAAAGAACCTTCAGCAGCCGGGAAGATGATCGGTGACTTCGCGCCCAAGCTGGTTGAACTGACTGACCGCGTGCTTTTTGGAGATATTTGGGAACGCCCAGAGCTTTCAAAGCGTGACCGTAGTCTCGTGACCGTCGCGGCGCTGATTGCTTTGAATCGCCCGGAACAGTTGCGGTTTCACCTCAATAAGGCGCTGGAAAATGGGCTCAAGAAGGAGGAATTGATCGAGGTCATCACGCACCTGGCGTTTTACGCGGGCTGGCCCAACGCCATGAACGCTATCATGATTGCAAAGGAGGTATTCTCGAAGGCTTGAAAATCAACGGCAAAAAGGTACTGCGCCTTCAAGAGGCGCGGCGTCTCAGGTTGTCCACGATGATGGACGCGGGTACTGCGAGTCAGCACGTGGGCTATCTCAGCGCTTCCCAGTTCAGCAGAGAATACAGCCGCTTCTTCGGGAATGCGCCGACCAAGGACATCGCCGGATTGCGTCAAGAAACTCGACTCTGAATTTGAACCGTATCCTTGCCTTGCGCAAAGGCGGCATCAGACGAGGCGACGGCATGACAGCGCTCGTCGGATGGGAGAACTTCTTCGTAATCGTCGGGTCGGCCGCTGGTGCCACCTATTTGCGAAACCTGGCAGCAGTGCTTCGTGCCTGGTAGCGCCGCCCTTTAGAGCCTGCCCTGAGCCCTTCGCTTGTCATCCTGACCCTGAGCGGAGCGAAGGGGAAGGATCCCAGTATTTCCGCTCAGGGTAAACTGCGCGAAGGGGCGGCATGCCGGACTCCCGGTTCTATCAGGACAGGTTCCACCCGGCCCTACTGGCCGGGCGCCCGCCAAAGGTCCCCCGGCGCGCCAAAGGGGAGCTGCTCGTAGTCGAGGACGGCTCCGCTGATCAGTTCGTTGGTGGCGAAGAACCACACTGCGTTGGCAATATCTTCGGGAAGGAGCATGCGCCCGTACGGCCGCGACTTCACAGCCTCTTCGAGCCAATTTCCGCCCTGACCCTCCACCACGGACTGGGTGTAATGCTCGCCCTCGGTGAGCACCCAGCCCGGATTAATGAGGTTCACGCGAATCCGGTATTGCGAGAGGTAGTTGGAGAGGTTGAGGGAAAAAGTCATCAGCCCGCCTTTGGAAGCGGAATAGGGCAGAAGGTTGCGCAAGCCGATGTGGGCGTTCACCGAGCCGATGTTGACGATGCATCCGCTGCGGCGCTCTTTCATGTGCTTCAGAGCTTCCTGGCAGAGGATGAAGTGGGCGCGGAGGTTGACGGCGAAGATTTCGTCCCAAAGCGCCACGGTCGTGCTTTCAATGGTGCCGCGATGCACCACTCCGGCGTTGTTGACCAGGATATCGAGCCTCCCGAAATGCTCGAGGGCCCGGCGAATCACTTCCCGGCAGTGGGCTTCCTGCTTCAAATCCCCGAGCACCAGCAATCCCTCGCTGCCGGCGGCCCGAAGACTCGCCAGAGTTTTTTCTCCGCCGGCTTTCTGCGTCTCCAGCCCGTGGACCACCAGGCGGGCTCCCTGCTCACCTAGCTTGCGGGCGATGCCGGCGCCGATGCCCTGCGTGGAGCCGGTCACGACGGCGACTTGTCCGGCAAGAGAGAGCGTGCTGTCGGGTTGATCCATGTCCGTCACTCCTGGTGTGGATTGCGATCACAGCCTCTCGACCCGAGGCTGCAGCCTCACGTCTCGACCACATAAGTCGTGTACGTTTCGTCCTGGACTGTGTAGAAGGGCACGAAACGGATCTTCTCCACTCGGGTTCGCGCCTCAAATGTCTGGGCCCCTGCCCGTCCCCCGGCGGACGGCAAGCCCCCGCGCGCGGTGAGCGAATCCTTTGGGATTTCAAGCGTCGGCTCGAGCGCCACCAGCAAGAGCGGGCCGCGCATCATGGCAACCGTGTTGGCGTGCTGAACGTCTATACGCTCCGCCCGGAAGGCAAAAGGAAACCGAAGCTGAACCGTGTCGTGGTTTTCCCAGCGACGGCGCAGAACCGCGAACGTTCCCGGCTGGGCGGGGACGGAGACGGCCTTGCCGTTCACGGCAATTTCCGCCGGAGACTTCAGCCAGCCCGGAATGCGCACGTAGAGCGCGAATTCCGCGGCTGCGGGAACTTCCAACCGCAGTTCCGTCTCTTCCGATTCCGGATACGAAGTGGTTTGCAGCCACTTACACGGCATGCCGCCCACCTGCCAGCGCAACTCGGAAGGCACAAACAAGTTCACCACAATCCCGTCTTCACTTTGAAAGTAGGAGCTGATGACGTAATCCGCCACGGCTTGGGGAAGCGTGCCCGCGCAGCACGGCCACTTGTCCGGGTGAAAGTCTTTCCGAGTCGCGGGATGATAATCGGAGTAGTAGAAGAAGTAGTCGTCGCCTTTGGGGTCTTTGGCGCCCAGGACGGTGTTATAGAGGACGCGCTCCAGGCCGTCCCCGTAGCGCGCTTCGCCGGTGAAGCGTAACAGGTAACGCGCCAGCTTCATGTGCGCGTAAGCGCCGCAAGGGGTTTCGAAGTGGGCGTGAGTCGACTTGAGGCTGTCTCCGAGTTTGCCCTGGTGGGGCTCGACAAAGGTCTCGTTGGGGCCCCACCCGCCCGAGGCGAATTCCTGCGTGGTCTCCAGCATGTCCCAGGCATTGCGAATGGTTTGGAGGTATTTTACTTCGCCCAACACCTGGTAGGCGCGCGCTGCCGAGCTCAGAGCGTTGACGTGACTGTACGCGTGCCTGCCGACCATCGCGTTCACGCCTCGCGACAGAGGATCAAAGTAACTCTCGTCGAACAGATACTTCTTTGCCAGGTCCAGGTACTCGCTCGTCCCGGTCGTCTCGAAGGCGTAAAAGAGATTCTCAGGAAGGGTGTAGGACTCGTCGTAGCGGGCTTGGGCGCGGGAGTGGTCCTGCTCGATGGCCTTGTCGGGAAGATAGTGCGCCGAGCCCTGAATCATTCGCGGCAGAATCTCCCGCGCCGAGGCCACTCTCGCGAAACGGTACGCGTCGAGCAGGCCGATGAGATTCTTATCGAGAAGGTAGGCCGGAAAATCGGTTGCCGCTTTCTGATTCATGTACGCGAAATCCCCCGGCCCGAAGGTTGCGGCGAAACCCTCCACCAGGCGTTGGACTTTGGCCTGCGTGGCCGCGTCTCCGGTGCCTTCCGTAAACCTTGCCAGCCCGGAAATGAATTGGCCAAGACAATGACCCGGAGCGAAGCCCTGCGGGTCGTACCAACCACCCATGTCCTCGCCGGGGGCATTCAGGCCGGCGCGCCGGCGGAAGGCTTTGAGCAGCCGGTCGTCGTCAAGCCCGCGGTAATAGGCGTGAATCCTGTCGAATTGCGCTTTCAGGGGCCCGCCGGTCAATTTGATGTCGGAGTATCGGAAGAGGGAGAACTTCTCTCGGGGCGCGACCGTCGTGGGCCTTCCGGCTGCGTAGGAGCAGTTCGCCGCGAGGTGTCGGGCGACCGGCCGGGCAGCCGCAGCGGTCACTAGTCCTTTCAGAAACTTTCTTCTCGAAAGCGCGGACGGCGTCAACATACTCAGCTCTCCAGTTTCCAATTTCCAGTTTCTAATTTCCAGTTTCCAGTTTCTGCTCTCCGAGTTTGGCGATGATTTCGCGCAACAGTCCTTCCAGGTCGTGGGCCGGCGACTTGAACGCGTCCGCATCCACGGTCAGCGGCGCGCCGAGCACCAGATGATGCACGCCGTATCGGGGCAGTTGCATGACCTGCGGAACCGAAAGCC
>Ga0209777_10002536_pt1 | contig 23809 bp, 26 predicted proteins | sample FrelakmetHBP12HB_FD_187147 | JGI IMG/M metagenome (GOLD analysis project Ga0209777, IMG submission 187147) | Freshwater lake sediment microbial communities from the University of Notre Dame, USA, for methane emissions studies -HBP12 HB (SPAdes)... | ecosystem: Environmental > Aquatic >... | reverse complement strand
TAAAGAAAATACCCAGGCTGGATGCGCTCTTCATTCGTGCCAACACCGATCCCATGAACATCACCTATGTGGCGGCCAGGATGGCGCAAATGTACGGCGTACCGGTGATAGACGATCCCAGTTCCATCCAGATCTGTGCCGACAAAATCAACATGTATATGCACCTCATGAAGAAGAATGTCTCCATGCCCAGGACTAAGTTTCTAAAGAAGAAGGAGCTGGATGAGGTTTTAGCCGCACAGCTCTTCGAGGAGCTGGGCATGCCCCTGGTGCTAAAAGAGCCATCCACGTCCTTCTCAGTCCGGGTGGAGAAGGTCTCATCCGTAGACGAGCTATTGAAGATCGCCAGGAGATTCTTCAAGCTCTCCGACTGGATTGTGGTGCAGGAGTACATCGAGAGCAGGTTTGACTGGAGAGTGGGTGTCATCAACGGGCAGCTACTCTATGCCTGTCGCTACATCATCCCCTCGGAGACCTTCAAGATCCAGGCCTCCGTGAACGGCCACATCGTCTACTGCGATGTAGAGAGCGTGCCGGCCGATCAGGTTCCGCCAGAGGTCATTGAGCTGGGACGCGAGGCAGGCAATGCCATTGGCAAAGGAATGTATGGTGTGGACATCAAGGAGAGCAACGGAAAGCTCTACGTCATTGAGGTAAATGATAATCCCTCCCTGGATGGAGGCGAGGATGCCCATTATCCGGACATGTTCCAAAAGATCATCTCCTATCTGATGACAGGAGACGCGTGCAGCTATGCCGATGAGCTTTCCGGTAAGGCCCTGGGTCCGCATGGCTTTGAGGATGAGTATGGCCTGGGAGCTGCCACCGCATTGTCCAATCCATCTGCCCTGGCAGAAAACGAGGTCAACTCTAACAAGATTGATTTCTAAAGAGATGAGAATCTGATGGAAGATTACCTGTGTGAAGCCATAAGCCAGGCCTGCAGCGAATGCCATCTGGATGGAGGCTGCTGCTTTGAGGCGAGACCACCCTTAAGCCGGGAGAGAATAGACATACTGCGGGAAAACGGCGTGGCAGAGGACGCTGTAGAGTTTGCAGGATACGCGAGGCTACGCCTGAAGCCGGATGGGTTTTGCGTGCTCTTTCAGAATAGAAAATGCAGCATTCACTCCATCAAGCCTGAGACCTGCATAGCCGGACCCTTTACCTTTGATATCAAGGACAACGTCCTGCAAATCTTCCTTAAGAGAGAAAGCATCTGCCCCATGGTCCGATTTCTAAAGGCCAATCGAAAAGCCTATGACGGACTATTCGAGACCTCTGTGGAGAATATCATGCATCTGGTAAACAGCATTCCCGCTTCAGAGATGGCGGAGATCTTGAAGATCGAGGAGCCGGAGACGGATCTTGTGGCGGAGATCCAACTTTCCGATTGAATCATGAAAACTGCAATGCATAAGGCGCTTAGAGCTGCATCGCCCATAGGAACGGAGCATGAGTACTCCATAAATGACAAAAAATGCAGGCCCCTGGCCATTTCCGACCGGATCATCCAAAGGATCGCCGGAAAGGTGCAGAACGAAGTGGCTTTTGGGGGGATACTGGTCTCCAAGGAGCTGCAAAAGCATGCCATCGAGTTGATCCCAGCCAGGCCGGGGAATCTAGGCTTTTTGGAAAGCAATCTTTACCAGGGCCTCTCTGAGCTGTACCGGGCCACCAATCATGAGTACGGCTTTATGGGTCTGGGAATGCATCCGCTGCTGAAATTGGATGAAACGACCTACTGGGATCATGATGAACAGGAGTATTATCAGGCATACGACCGGTTGTTCAATATCAAGCAGCATGGCTGGCTGAATATTCAGGCTCTGCAGATCAACATTCCCTACCACGACTTGGAGGAGCTGGTGGCTATGTTCAACAAGATTCGCTCGCTTATGCCTTATCTCGTCGCCGTGTCGGCCTCCTCGCCCATGGTGGAAGGAAAGCTCACCAATTATATGGACAACCGGCTGGTTTATTACCGGCAAAACCAGGCGGCCATACCTCCGATCTGCCATGACATTCTGCCGGAAAAGCTGGAGAGCGTGCACGATTATGTGCAAATCAACCGGCAGATCTACTCTGAGCTGAAAAAATGCAAAGCGGAGATTCTCTGCAAAGAGTGGGTCAATTCCAGAGGCGTGATTGTGCGCTTTACGAGAAAGTGCCTGGAGGTCAAAGCCATCGATGAGCAGGAATGCCTGCATTCGGACATGGCGTTCTCGGCATTTTTGCTGGCGCTGCTTCGAACCGACCTCGTGCTGGAGGAGGATGAGAGCACTCTTCTGGCCATGCTGGAGGATGCCATGCGCTGCGGTGTAGCCGGGATGCGCCCGGAGCTGGAGAGGCTGTTCGCCCAGGCGGAAAATAGCGCAACAGCTGAGGAGAAGCGATATCTGCCCATGGTGGCAAAAAGGATCGAGCAGGGCAGCCTGGCGGAGATCATGGTGCAAAAGCTGAAAGAGGAGACGAACGGCAGGATCGAACCGATACTGGAACAGATGCAGTGGTGCCTGAAGGAGAACCGGCCCTACTTTGCTGAGATGGAGAGATGCGGCTAGTGGATAAGGATTAAATATAATATTCATACGGACATAAAAAAAGAAGAATGGGCAAAAAGAAGAAGAGTAAAAACTCCATTTTTTGGCCCCTATCTCGTCCAAACCGATCCGGCAAATCCGCCGGTCTTGGAAATGGCCACCAGTTTGTTATTGGACTCGATCTGGAGAACCAAATTCCCGTACTGCATTACGCTTCCCTTGGGAACGTCCGTCCAATCGGCATTGATCATATTGCCGCTGATGGCGCCACGCATGACATTGGACCAGTTCGGTGCATTGGGATCCAGCTCGCCATACCACCAGACGGTTGTTCCTAGCTGGCGAACATAGTATATTCCGCCGTCATCGCAGTTCCAGACCCCGGTCAGATCTATTAGAGCTGGCACGCTGCCAGGAATCGTTCCACCGGGACCCGTGTCTCCGGGAATCGAGCCACCGGGAGTTGCGCCACCTGGTGTTGGCATTCCTAAATCCGGGGCCTTCTGGAAGGTATAGCTGGCCAGGTAATTGCTTCTGCCGCTATTGTCCTTGAAGCGATCGTAAGAGTCTACGGTCAGCCCAGTTCCAGCCGGTTTTATGACCAGAGTTGTCTCCGAAAATCCGGCATCAAAGATAGCTATCAGAGTATCTGCCCCACTGAGCAGGTCTGAGGAGATGCCGGGAGCAAAAGCCTGAGCCTGCACCGTTCCCCAATCACAATTTGTGGGGTGACAACTACCCCAGCCCTGCACCTTGGCGTTGGTGCCCATTACGGCAATATCCAATTTAGTGATGCCTGCCGTATTGGTATCCACATTTGTCCAGGAACCGGCAAACTGGGCCATTCCTGCAAGACCGCCGGTGGCAGTCAATAATAGCAGCAGAACTGCTGCCAGGCAAGAATAAAGTAATCTCATATTTTGACCTCGCGGATGTTTCTTAATCAGTTGTCTCCGATCTTTCTCATAATGGGAAGAATTTCCATTTTATTGAATTTTTGCAGCGGCTGAACTTCGGCGATCATGCCGACTACACTTAAGGAAGAACTCTTCTGGAATACATCGTTTGATGCATAGTTGCTTCTGCCGCTGTTGTCCTTGAATCGAGTGTAAGATTGCAGAGACAGCCTGTTGCCCTGGGGAGTGATGAAGATAGTTGTCTCTGAAAATCCGGCATCGAATATTGCCATCAACGCTTGCGCCTGGCCAGTCAAATCGGAGGTGGCATCAGGAGCGAAGGCGAAGGCAGGAACTGCTCCCCAATCGCAATCTGTGGGATGGCACTTGCCCCAGGCATGCACGTTGGCGGAGTCGCCGGAGAGGCCAATACTTAGAGTTGTTATTCCTCCTGCATTCGTGTCAACGTTTGTCCAGTCGCCTGCAAACTGGGCCAAGCTGGCGTTACTGGTGGACAGTGAAAACAACAACAAACATGCTGTCGCCAAAGACAGGAATATTTTCATATTCTAACCTCGAACATATATTCTTTATTCTTATTAGGGCTTCTTGGTATAAAATATTTTGGCATATCCAAAAAGCTAAAGGCTATGGCTTTTCAGCCCCAGGATCTCATCGACCTTGACGCCCACCAGCTTCCAGACGGAGCTCTTCTCTCCCTGCAGCAAGACCTCCACCGATTCCTGCGGCGAATGGCCGAGAGCAGAGAGGACATTGGAGGAGAGAGCTTTCCTTTTTATCAGATGCACAAACATCTCTCTCACCGCCCATTTTTGCCCGGCGTCCTCCACCTGTACCAGCTGCCCGGGCAGGGCCACGAAGCTGAAGACGGAAAGATCAGGAGAATAATGCTCTATCTCCACGGTCACAAAGGGATTATCCCGGAAGTACTGCACCTTTTTACCATAATTGCTGGATAAGAAATACATGAACCGGCCATCAAACACATAAATAAATGGGGCAATGTAAGGATGCGTCTCGCCTTTGAAAGCAATGCGGCAGACGTATTGCTCCACCACCAACCGGTCGTACTCCGCTTTTCCCATGCGTGGCATCTTGAATACATCTTCGGGCATTTCAGTCTCCTCCGCCAGAGCGGTCGCATAAAATCCGTTTGATACATGTTAAGGATTGCGAAGAGATTACTTTCGCCCCGCACGCATATCGGTTATAAATCCGATTGTCCGTTATAACCCTAATGGTCACCCTGGAGAAGATCGCCCACCTGGCAGAAGAGTGCAGATTCGACTCACTGGGCCCGGTTCAGAGTACGGCCGTGGTGGATGTGGACACCGAGAAGCTTCGCAATCTGGGAGAAGGCACACGTCATGACGTCTGCGCATCCACCTTCTCGCCGCGTGAGGAGCCCCTGCCCGGAATCTGCCATGCCTTCACCCAGGATGGCAGATGCGTCAGCCTTTTCAAGACCCTTTATACCAACCACTGCACCCATCAGTGCAGCTACTGCACCAATGCCGCCAATTGCAGCAACAAATCCAGAGCTTTCTCATACACTCCGGAAGAGCTGGCCAGGATCACCCTTTCCCTTTACCGGTCGAATTTTATTGAAGGGCTCTTTCTTTCCTCCGGCGCGGGCCGAGATGAGGATCACGTCACGGAAAGAATGGTAGAGACCGTGCGGCTTTTGCGCCAAAAGCATGCTTTTTCCGGATACATTCATCTCAAGGTCCTGCCCGGCTGTTCGCGGGCGCACATCCAGGAAGCCATCGAGCTGGCAGATCGGGTCAGCATAAATTTAGAGGCGGCATCTGCCTCGCACATGAGTGAGATCTGTGCCACCAAGAGCTACGAGAACGATATCCTGCAAAGGCAAAGATACATCCGCGATATTTTATGCATAGCCAAGAACTCCAAGGCCATTCTGCCTGCCGGACAGACTACGCAGCTTGTAGTAGGTGCAGCCGGGGAGAGCGATGAAGAGATCTTCAAAAGAGTTCTTTATGAGTACAAAGAAATTGGGGTGAAGAGGGCCTACTACAGCGCTTTTTCCCCTCAGCGGGGCACACCATTTGAGAACCGGAAGGCCCAGCCGCTCTGGCGAGAGCACCGCCTCTACCAGATGGACTGGCTCTTTCGTGTGTATCACTTTAAGCCAGGCGAGATTTGCCATGCCTTTAATGAGAATGGCTTTCTTTGCAATGCCGATCCCAAGATGGCCATCGCCAGGGAGTTTATGGACAAACCCCTGGACCCCAATACGGCCGCATTCCGGGAACTGCTGAGGGTGCCGGGCATCGGCCCCAAGAGCGCGCAAAAGATCGTGGCCTTCCGCAAGAGGCAGCCAATAGTTGCTAAAGCAGAGCTGGCGGCCATGGGCATCCGCATCAAGAGGGCCGGGCCATTTCTGAAGATCAACGGCTGGAGAGATACAACTCTGGAGATGTGGCAGGCTTGAAGATTCCGGACAACTTCCTCTACTACCTCTCCCTGCATGAAAACTGCAATGAAAGGCTTCTTGCCAGAGCAGGGAATCTCACACCAGAGGTGGTGGAAGTTTGCATTCATCCAGAAGTTGCCCGCATAAAAAAGATGGTCTACGCCGTTTTGGGAGAGACGCACCGGATGAAGGCATTTGTGAGATTGCAGCCCCTGGGCGCACGAGTGCTTTATGGCTTTTTCAAGCCCAGGCACAGAATAGGAGAGCACGTCTGCGACACTCTCGCCCGCAGGAACGCCGGGATAATAGTAGTACTGGGAAACGGCAGCGATAGCTGGATCTCGCTATGCCGGGAGGGCAGAATCTGGCGGAATCATAGTGGAGGGATGGCCATAGCCCTGGAGAAGCTGAAGACGGCCATGCATTGCAGCGAGGATGGACCAAGCGAAGATCGATCCAGTGTGGAAGGCCTCTGGCAGGTCTACTACGACAGCCAGTACTGTCCAGAGAGAAAGAACCCGGCGGCATTTCACAGGCACATGCCCAGAAGAGATCAGGATTCAGCGGGCCTAAGGCTTGTACAAAATAAGAGAAATGCTACCCTCGAAGACTTTCTGAGCGAAGGTTGATTGTAAGAGTCGATGTCTTCATTCCTGATCTTATATTTTTTATCATCGATCAACGATCGGCCCAAAAATTATTCTCGGAGCCAGGATGAACCAATGTATCCTAGCTCCTTGTCATTGGCGAAATTCAATTTACCTGCTCACAGCTTTAAGATCCAGCTTGGTTGTCTGGTTCCGGTATACCATGACAGAAGATGGCATAACGCTGTAATTTGATGACTGAGCCCCTATGCTATGCTGTGATGGCAGAACCTTTACCCGGTAATTGCCAAGGGCGTCTGTCATTACTCTCGTAGGGTTATAATCCACCGTTATCTCAGCGAAGGCCACTCCCACACCATTCTTCTGATCATATACTCTGCCCTCAATAAAGCCGAATGTCTCTTCTGGAACATTATTTGTTGGTGGCGTTATTGACAGGTTAAGATCCTGGGCTTGCGTGGGGGTGATCAGGCCGGCAGCCACGTGGATGCTGCTCAGCAGACCCTCGGTTACATCGAGGGGATACGTCGAGGCGATATTCACAAGCACTGTGCCAACAGAGACCGGGCCGCACTCACAGTCCTTGCTGTCCAGCCAGTACTGGGACTGGTAGAACAAAAGACTGGGAGAAACGTTACCCATGCTGGCGAAAGGCGTTCCCGAGAGCAAGAAACCGTCCATGTTGTCGATGACCATCTCCTCGGGAGCAGTGACGTTAATGCCTCTGAGTGCCATTTGCATGGCTGCGATCTCCTCGTTCACTCCGATAATTGAGGGTGTGAGATTGTTGTATTGAGTTATGCTTATGGATGCACCGGTTGTATTATCCGTTTTTATCACAAGCGGATAGATGGTAGCAAAAGGATAGACCGCCGGATCTGGTGTCTGGATCTGATATCTCATATCCGTGTTCATATTGAAAGATACTGCATAAGGTCCGAGCTGATGCGTCTCTGGAGCTGCTACAGCTACATGTTCTGGCTCCGTTAAAACTGCTGGAACCTGGGCAAACACATCCACAACGACAACGTTGCTCGGCTGGCTGTTCACCACAAAGTATAGCATGTGTCTTCCAACCTTGTCAGCATTGAAGTTCATAGTGTTATAACCCTGGTTGAACTGGTAAGTATTGTACTTCGAACTGGTTGTATCAGTCTGGGTCGTCTCATAGAAGCCCGCCGGTCCTTCAACGGGTGCATAAGCGATTAGCTGCAACCAGGTTCCGACAGGGCTTACCACATACTGTGTCCAATTTTTTGCTCCCTGAATCCAGAGGTCGTTGGTATTGGATGGCACTGTGGATGAATACTGAGAGAATGGCAACCCAACACCGGCACCGTAGTATACAGTGGAAGGTGTTTTCTGCACTATATCGAACTTGGTGGGATTGCTTATTATTCCACCCACTACAGGCATACCGGTGGTTGTATAGTACTCAGTATAGGGAGAGAACGTTGTGTAGCTATACGGTTGGCTATAGAAGGAACCACCCGAGGTGTACCAGGGGAAGGAGGGAACGGGCGTATCGAGCCACCTGAGCATGCCAGAGAGTCCCGGATCAGAATTTGTACGGGTGTATACTTGCCCCATGTTGGGGCTAATCCAATCTCCGCGAGATCCCATTGAGTTGCCACTGGAGCCTTCGCCCAGCGGGTCCTGTGCGAATGCCACAACTGCAAGGCAAACGAGCACAGCCATACACAATAAAATTTTGCTATATTTCATGTTCACACCTACTATTGCATAGATCAGCGTATCAGATTTCTAAAAGGAATATATTTATGTAGAGTTATATCAGTGCTTCAGTTACATTATTTCTTATGTGAAGCTTTCGGCTTTTCCGTTTCAGTATTTTTATGTTCCGTCTTTTTCCTTACATCAGCTTTCGCCTTCTTGGCATCAGGCTTCTTCTCTGCATTATCATCTATCATATTTTGAATCCACCTTCCGCGATTCCAAATCTAATAGGATGTTTCTAGATAAAAAGCTTATGGTATCAAAATATTAAAGTGCTATAAGCTATGCACATACAAATTTAAGACATTTCGCGAGGGAATATAGCATCACGCCCAAAGACGGGAAATCGCACAAGATTAATTGATCAACTAAAAATTTAAAAATATATAATATCTTACGATCGCCTCTTTCGCAGAGCTACCGCCGCCAGACCGATCATGGCCAGAGCAGTTAGCGCTAGGAAATCAGGCTGCTCTCTTGTGGCCTCCGCTGACATTGTAGCGTTTTCGAATTGGCTGACCCTCATCTCAGATGGCGCAGCCGCCGCAGCTTCAGTGACGAATTCTCCCGTCTTCGTTCCTCTGGCAGCCAAACGCTCCTTTTCTCCCAGCATGGTCGTGGCATTGAGCGGCACATAATCCTGCCCCTGGCCGACGATGGTGGAATTGCTCCAGATAAGAACGTCCACAACGTAGTTGTACCTGTCCGGAACCGTGAGGTTAACACTCCTTATAACAGTCTCGTCGGGGGCGATTATCCCGGTATTGCTCCACTGCTTATCTGCCACCAGCTTAGAATCGATGTCGGTAGCTTTTAGCATCAATCTGTAATCTTGGCTGGCTTTGGCTCCAAAGTTGGTCACGTAGATGTCACTCTGGATAGACTACCTTCTCCTCCGCCGCCTTTCGCACCAGGAAGTCGATGCCCGTCGATCCTAAGGTTGATGGCCTTGCTGTCGGCGGGGAGGCTCTCCAGATCGTAGATCGTCCTGTATCCCCTATCCACTTCCTTGCCTTCCTCAAAGAGCGTGGCCTCAAGCCTGTAGCCGCCTTTCTTGGGAAGCGTCAGGATTGAAGTGACATTAGCGGTCTCGTCAGGCGCGATCTTGCCGATAAATGCAGTGGTCTGGTTGACCAGGAAGTCTCTATCGGAGCTTGTGGCCTTGAGAAGCAGGGTTGTGTTTTTGCTGCTCTTGGCAGCCGTACCCTCAATTTATCTCTTGCGCTCTCGCGGAGCTGTTGCCGAAAATGCTTCCGCTCTTAGAGGGCAGTAAGCTTGCTGCCACAGCCAGGATGGGACCCATGATCAGCCCCGAGCCAGCCAGCAGGGCCAAAGTTCCCAGCACGGCCAGAAGGACTCTTTGCAGTATCCCCGCTTCACCTCTGGCCAGACGAATGGCTGCCACGCCCAAGAGTGCATGCAAAACGACGAACGTCACGGTGATGTACACTTCCGGCCCAAAGGGAGCACGAGTGAGATTGAAGACCATCTGGGTGAAGACGGAGGCGCTGCTGGCCAGGAAGAGAAAACCCGCCAGAGATCCGGCCAGGCAAAATGAGGTGCGACGTCTGCCGCGCCAGAAGAATAGGAGAGCTAATATCTCGGCTACCAGGTAGGGAATGAGGATAAGCCCCAGGCTCTGGCCCTCCCAGAGGTAAACGGATATGATCCGCAGAGGCGCGGTAATCCTCTCCAAGAAGCTGAACTCCTCCCGATAGCCCACCGCTAATCCGTAATGTCCGAGAGTGCTATTAAGACCGTTTGTACTATTAGCAATACTAATATTACTATAAACCGCCGCATAGTAGTGGGCCGATTTTGGAGCGGATATGTTTATCTCAGCAATTTCTTTAAAACTGCCTGGCCCGAAGGGCTCGTAGACGGCACCGGCTGCGTTCTTGCCGTCCGCGGTCAGGATCTTCAGCGCGGATGCTTCCCGTGGCAGGGTCAACTGCGGCGGTAGCTGCCCGCTGGCATTCAATCCCGGACCCAGGAGAACCAGGGCGGGAAGAAAATCCGATTCTTTTGCATCTGCGGACTTGAAAAGGGAGAGATAGATTCGCTCGCCCTCCTCCAGATCGAAGCTGTAGTAATGCACCACATCCTTCTCAAGAGAGCCATAAACCGCCCAGGACTTACCCGGATCGGATATGTGCATGGCTGAAGATATGTTCTCATTTCCTCCGGCCATGAGGGGCACGTGGGCTGAAGACGGAAAAGCAAGGCCAAGCATGACCAGCAAAGCGACGAAGAAGATGGGGCTTGATTTCACAGATATGCTTAGCATCCGATAGGTATTCAATTTTTCGGCCTTGTCCATGACCCGATCTTGGGGTCTTTGTGGGGCCACTTCTCTTCAGAAATGGATATTTCCAGCTCTCTGAGATTTGATAACACTCTCATTTTTCAGGCTCTTGCTAGGAAGGCTTGATCGAAGAGATCATACATGTACTTCAAATCCAGGTATTCAGATATGAGATCGGCTTCATAGTCGACTCTTCTCTTCCGATCTCTTTCCAATACTACTATCCCTTTGCTGATTACCTCGTATTGAAAATAAGCAGGAGCATAATTGAGGATTCTGACATCGAAATCAACCCTGGGATGGATTCCCTGTTCAAGACTCCTGGCCACCTTTTGAGAGAGCTTGAACCTTTGATAGGGAGATTGCTCTTTGCACAGATGGATGGCAATATCAATGTCATGAAAGTCATCTCGCTCCAGAAAAGACCCAAAGACGTACGCCAGGTCGATCTCCTCGACTCCGCTCAGGATAAAGCGAATGCGCTCCTTGGTTTTATTCTTGTCCATCAGATGGCCCCATTAGCTTATGCATCCTTCTTAGTGATAAGATTTTCTAAAATGGAGTAAAATTTGTCCTTTGCCCTTTTTTCTATCCAGGGCTTGTGCCCACAGTTCTCCAACAGAGTGAACTGAAAGCTCTTCAGGGTGGCCTGCAAAGGCTCGCTGACGCCTTTCGCTGGGTGTGGGTCCCAATCCCCGTGCAAGGCTACGACCGGGCAGAGGATTTTCTTGCCAAGTTGCAGCAACTCTCCTGTCTGCCTCAAATGCGAGGCCTCCTTCCACACAGATTGATAGATGTCCGTCTGGCACGGCATAATTGAATAGTCCGAATCTCTTGATTGGCATTCGATGGTATCGATCGGGTCAAAGACATCGGTTCTTGAGAAGAGCTCGTCCATGCGAGAAAGTGCTCTGTTCTTATTCTCGCATTCGTTGCTACTTGTGTCATCCAGGATGGCAAAGATGCCTCTTATCTGGATGCGTTCCTTTTCGCTAAGGCGGGAGAGCCTCATCTGCATGATTCTCGGGGCGTATTTCTCCTGGAAGGGACCGCTTCCTACCAGAACCAGCCTCTTGACCATAGTCGGATAGCGGGCCGCCAGGATAAAGGAAAGCCATGCACCCCAGGAAAATCCGATCAATGTGACGGGAAGGTCAGCGCACTCCTGCAAAAGCCCTTTCAGCTCTTCGACCTGGGTTTGCAGGGAATGGGCAGTTTGCAGAGGCTCCAAGATGCCCCGGCCAGCGCCTAGCTCCCGTGCCACTGCGTTCATCTCGCCCCCGGCACCCGGGCCCCCATGGATGACAGCTACGGAAAAGGGGGAGCTGCCGTATCTTCTTGGATTGATCACAGGGGCTAGCAAACGCCGGGTAGAGATAAAAAGGATTCTCGTTCGGCTATTTTGGTTGCCAACTCTTCCTCACCTTCAGGTACGGGGATCTCAATGTCGAATGGGGAACGAATATTGAGTCCGACAAACTGGGTGAAGGAGAATATGAGCACAGCGGGCTTTTTTCCGGTTCTTTTGTGGAATGTAGCTGCCTCCATCTTCATCAGGAAGGAATGGAATGGATAAACTGCCCCTTCATAAACAATCCCATTCTCGGCGATATACGCTTCTCTGGGAGAATGAAGTGCATATTTCAGCGCGATTGCCGGCATAACCCTGGAAACGATGAAAAGGAAAACCGTGAATGCCAGAAGAAATGCCCCGGTGATGAAGCCCCCCTCACCGGCAAATATCATCATGGCCAGTGCGACGAGAACAAGCATTCCACCAATAACGAGAAACATAGCCCGATTTCTTTCCTGATAATTTGCATATTCTCTCCGTGCACTCTGCTCTGCCTCGTCTGCTGAATAGATCCAGTGGGCAAGCAGACTCGTGCCATTCAGAATTGAGTCCATGACCCTTGCCCGGTGGAAAAATAATGCTGCGACAGCAACTCCTGTAACTGCAAGGAAGAATGACACAAAAGCGATAGCATAACCGCCCGACATGCCGCCAATAAAATAGAATGCGTAGATGCAAATGATTGTAAAGATCGCCGTCGAGAACAGCGATCTGTAACACCATTTCCACTGAGTATTCTCCATCATCCTTAATCTGCATTCATTATCTGGATAATAATCCTGGCGATATTATGCCACCCTGCAATTAATCATCCTATCTCCATTCCCGGAGCAAAGAGGCAATCGGCTCAATTCAGCGATGGATAGCAAGTTCCATGAGGAGAAGCAGAAGCAAATATCTTTATTAGCTTACAGTTCTACTATTCTATAATAGGTGAGGTTAGCATGAACAAGAAATTTGTGGCCTTATTGCTATTGCCAGCTATGTTGCTGGTAGCACCAATTTGCTTAGCACAATCGCATCATGATAGAGAACAGGTCTGGCATCCACCCAGTTGGGTTTTTGGCAGTGGATACACCCCCTATGATTATCCTGGCAGTGTGGGGGGCTGGGGGTACGATCCATTTTCCTATTATAACCACCAAGGGAAAACCTATAACCCATACCGTTATTCCAATTACTACTATCCCGGTAGTACCTGGTATCCGTCCTATTATGGATACAACTACAACTATCCGTACACTTATCGCAATTATTGGTATCCATACACTTACCATAGCGGTTACTGGTGGTCCTGATTATCTCCATAACTGATTCCAACATTTTTTTGAGATCTCTTCCTCGCCCGGCTTTAGGGATGGCGGGTTGATCGAGTAGATGGGGTGACCAGTCAGAAGATATTTGTCTTGTAATCAACATGTGCTTCTTTTAGCCCTTCCCAGCATTTCACAATACCAAAGATCCTAATGGTAGCACTTCCTCGGACTATTATCTCAACCTCGTCGTCATCTTTTCTGTCCTGCTCTCCCAGGGGCTTGAGGACTTTGTCTTCATATCGCGGTTTAATTACTCTGCCCATGATCTCACCAATCTACCGATAGATGGGTAGGGCTTGATTTCTCGTAGGATGACTCCAGCAGGCGTGCTCTCGCGTCCCAGCACGCGTGCGGGCCTGGGGTCGCGTTCCCGCGTGCGTGGGCGCGTGCCCGTGGGCTCGCCCGGCCGTGGGGCCGGGGCCGGATTGCCTGAGGCGCTGCTGCCAGGAAGGGCGCGCTGGGAATCGGGCGGCAGCGAGTGCCCACTTATGGTGATTGCTAAGCCTATCGGCTTGACCTGCGCTGGAACAGAAATCTTGAAGGAATAAGTTCATCCTCATTAAAAACGCTTCATAGCTTCCTTGGGATGAAATACTTTAACCTTGAATCCCGCAGGCATACGATATTGATTGAGAACTCCATCGGTTGTAATAAAATAATCTACATCGTAGGCCATGGCATACCCTAAGTGGACAAGATCCGTAGGCGTCATCCGGTCATCTCTCCATTCGTTTCCATACAGATTATGGCAGGCCTCTGCTACAGTCTGGTTAGGATGGAGAAATCGAACACTATAACGGTCCAAGAAGTCTATGAGATCATGTAGTTCTTCTACACTATGTCTCTTACCTTCGAAACAGATGGCAGAAACTTCGCCAAGTACAGAAATTGGAATGCATAATGTCATCCCCTCACGAGTTCCTGCACAAGATATCAGTTTTTTATATCACCAGGGTAGATGCCTCTCCTCCGCTGGCTCTGGTCCCCCAAGGCAAAGAATAGCAGGTCCGCATCGAAGGTTACATCGGTCATTTCTTGCTCCGGAAAGCTCTTCGTACCCTTTCCAGCATCTCATCGTGCTCCTCTTTTGTAATTGCCTTGATGATATTGCCATGAATATCGGTGATGCCGCCGTAAGGCAAAGGATTATTGTGATCAAATTCGAGAGCTTCAGAGGTCTTATCTGTCATGTAGTCACACCTTTTTTTGCAGGATCTTACTCTTGCAGAACAATCCATGTCGATCATCTAAATGCTTTACGGTGCGTTTAGAGCAGCCAAGCTTTGCATTTGCTGATAGACATGTATCTTTTGGTGCATCCATGCGCGTTCCCGCGTGCGTGGGCGCGTGCCCGTGGGCCCGGCTGGCCGTGGGTCGGGCCGGATTGCCTGAGGCGCTGCTGCCAGGAAGGGCGCGTCGGGATTGGGCGGATGCCTTCTGAGGCTGTGGGTTATGGGCGGGCGGATCTGAATTGACCCCCCAACGCCCCAGCTTCACCTTTTTTGCTCAATCCTCTGGATTATCGGATACATGTTCAGGTACATGGGCGGAAAATTGCGGTTTTCATACTTCTTAATGATTTTAAACCCATTCTTTTCATAAAAGCCTACTGCCTCTCTCTTTGAGTCCACTGTGATATATCTGCATCCCACTTCCTGTGAAAGGTGGTGCACTTTGCCTACTGCTGCCAGGAGCAAGTATCTTCCGATCCCTGCTCCTGAGAGCTTTTCATCCACGGCCATCCTGGCGATCTTGATGGCAGGATACTTTTGATAGTTGTAATCATCAATGCCGTCCTCCTGCTCAACAAGCTTGACTTCTATTGTGTCTGTAACCAGGGTGAAGAAGCCGGCAAGACGGCTTTGCCAGATGCAAAGGTATGTTCTGCTGATCAGATCTTCCTGGGACTTGTTGGCATCGTTATGCAGAAAGTCGTTGAGATCTTCATTAGAAGAAGAGAATGAGGATAGATTATGGCCTTTTTCCAGAGGGATGATGCATAGTTCCGGAGAATGTATAATCATATCAAATTAGAAAGGATGCTCTTTGTAGAGCTTGATGGCTTCCTTGAACATCTCTATCTGTTCCTTGGTGGCCTTTGGATTCCTGAGATCTTCCAGGAACTCTTTCGCATCTTCGCCTTCCAGTACCAGCCCTAGTTCTATGGGATGAGCCATCTTCAAAACCTCTGCCAAATGTTGGATATTCAATGTTCTTAAGGCTTTGTAGTAATCGACTGGCGAAGCTTGCCAGGCACAAGGTTAGCAAAAGCTGCCTGAAAGAAGCAGAGATTGCCTGCGATTGGCTCTGTAAATCCGCTTGGCTTCTTTAAACATGGTTAACTGTCCTGGCGTAAATGCAGTGATCTCCTCGTTCTTCCAGAACTCCTTTGCCGCTTCACCTTCGAGAAACAAGCCCAGCCTGACCGGTTTTGACATATTTGATACCAACTCTTGAATATGGTTATGTTCCACTATTATTTAATGGCAATCGATCGTTGATGGAAATCATGATGATTGAAGCTTTGAAGCAGGTCAGGCGGCAGAAATCGATGGCTGAGATTATCGGCTTTGCCTGCAAAGCAGTTCTGTCGGGACGCGCTCCTGCGTCCCCGTGCGCGCGTGCGGGCGAGGCCGAGGGCAGACGAGCCCGGGGCTAGGAAGGCAAATCCATCATTCGCTATTTAACATCGATCTCTCTCAGTTCGTCCTTCAGAGATTGTGTGTCGATCTTCCATCCTTGCAGGAGGCCAAAGATGCTTTTTTTCTTCAGGTTAATCTCTACCTCTTCACCTTCTTTCAGGTCAATCTCTCCCAGGGGCTTTAGGACTTTGTTCTCATATCGTGCCTTGATTACTCAGCTCATGACCTCACCAATCTCTTTTTGTTTTCCACGGATAAATGGCTATGGATTGACTCCCTGCAAACTCTGGTGTCTTCAGAAGATGTCTCCGGAAACGATGCAGATCATGGAAAGCTGCGTGGGTTGGCGCGCTCCCGCGTCCTCGCGCGCGTGCGGGCCTGGGGGGCGGCGCATGGCCGGGCGGGTCGGTGCTGGTGGGGCTGGAGTCGGATCGCCGGAGGCGCAGCTAGCCAGGAAGGGCGCGCTGGGAAGCATGTGGCAGCAGTCCTCTGCGAGTCACCCAAAGCACCTGAATTTAAGAAAAACTGAGGACTGCTTCAGGAATTTGGAATCCATAATATCAGGCGATCATCTTTAGCTCCATTTCACCTACAACAAGTGGTCTCGCCAAAAGCTTTCCTGCTCGATACTCTTTCATGACCACTTCGTTCTTCTCAGATTCCTCAGACGTTACATGCGTTTCACAAAAATGACTGCACACAAGAGCGGAGGGGACTCTATCTTGAGAAAACGAAGGCTCTGTTATCAACCTGTTGACTGTTAAATATCAAAAAGAACTTTAAGGGGATTTTTGTTTGGCCGATTGCTCATTGATTTTTAATCTCCAAGTAGAAGCCGGTCCGTTTCGTCCAGGGTGTTTTTCAATCAGGTTATGATTTCTTAGTCTATAAAAGACGTCTTTCATCGAATTCTCCGAACGTATACCCGTTATCTTCCTTGCGGTTCTATTATTAATATCTTCATGTATTTTTAGGTATTCTAATACAGTTTCTTCGGGTGAAGCTAATGGCTCATGAGGTAATGTCACGATTACCATGTTATCAGCTATCCTAATTAGCGGAGATTTTAGCCTCATTTCTTGCATTCTCTGAAATGCAGTATTAAGCCCTTCACCAATATCTTTATTTGGAGGATTCGGATACTTATTAAGTAATCTGACAATGATGGGATTTCTTGCGAATCGCTGCTCTAATATATTATCAATCGTTATATGTCCTGGAAGCCGTCCCGGATTCTTGACTTCTATTCGATTATTGTAAATAAAAACTTGTATATCGTCTGATATATTATAATCTTTATGGATTAATGCATTTACCAATATTTCTTTTATGGCTTCTAATGGATATTTTGGCTTTTCTAAGCCCTTTTCGCCTAAGATCGATATTGATTCAATCAGTTCCTGTATATGTTTGAGGGATTCATCAATTTGTTTTATTAGAGGTCCTTCTACTGTATATTGTTGCTTTAGATGCTCCCTTAGAGGATCTGGTTCGCTGGTATCATATCGATTTATTTTTACAGCGCATTTCTTTGAAACAATTGTAGATGGGTTATCCGCGTATAATAATACACCTGCCAACGTCGGTAGATAAAGGTCTCCTTCTTTTCTAATGAGTCGTTGTTTCTTCAAAAATTCTAATGCTTCAGTTCTTGGTGAGTACCCTTCTAGAAAAGATAGTAGTTCTGCTGATTCGCCCAATTCCTCAACTGCAAATCCAGAAATGAGTTGATCCTCATATGAGATCAAACCTTTTGATAATTTTAAGTTAACTACTGCATCCCCTTGGATCGGCAAGTTCTGTGCATTTTTTCTTTCATATATAATTCCCTCAGATGTTGAATGAACATTTGAACTTTTTGCCACATTTATTTTAAGCACCAATCCTCTTTCTCTTGATCCATCAATTTCGTAGAATTCAAATTCTACGGGTGGATACGGTGTAATATCCTGGCTAATTGTCTGTATGTGCGAATTTGCACCTTCTTGATTCTCGAAACCAATCCACCGATCAATTTTAGCTTTTGTGGATGGGTTTGGATTTTCAACTCCAACTAATATATCCCCACCATCGGCATTAGATAATGCGACAACTGTCTTCTGCAGTGTCTTGCCTGAAATATCCTTGCTCTTAAAATCAAAAAAGTGGCTCTCATCTTCTCCTAAGAGTTCTATCGCTTCTTCCAAAGATATTATTTGTTTATTCAATATCGTCCCTCATTATTGGATTCATCTTTTGTGATTATATAAGCACAGCTAATCGACTCCAACATATATACTTAATCCAACACCATAAGCTAGAATCTTATTAATATTAATCAATATCGCAAATAACGAAGCGATGGCTACATCACATGTCTCTTATTTCGTTCGCGGAAAAATCTTAATTTAGTATGCTTTCATAGAATTCTATATCTAATAGCTGAGCTGCATTGACTCTAATTTGAATCCGCTAGATTCGTATTTTAATTTTTCCACAAGATACACAGCCAAGAGGCGAGAATAATATTGCGCATATTTCAACATATGGTGTTCTCATCGACTATCAACTGCAGAATCGATGAATTGGCCCGTTAAGCTCAAGAGACTGCCGAAGATCTCCAGATCAGGCGTTTTCTCTGGCATACTTCGAGCTGCGGCCGGGTATCTTATCCATCTCACCTTCTCCCTATGATCTCCACCCCGTCCCCTCTCGCCAGGTACAGCTCGTCCAGGTTGTCGAAAATCCCGTGCTCCACCACTCCCGGAATGGGGCTAATTTTCGCAGCCAGGCCCTTCGGATCCTCGATTGTGCCGAAGTCCACGTCCATCACGAAGTTGCCGTTGTCCGTGATCACCGGCCCGTCTTTCATCTTGCCAAGGCGCAGCACCGGCTTTCCGGAGAGCTCCTTGAGCCGCTGCTCCACCAGCCGGAAGGCAAATGGCAAGACCTCCACCGGCACCGGCCAGGTGAGCTTTTCCACATACTTGCTCTCGTCGGCTACTATTACGAACCGCCGCGCTGAGCCTGCAACCACTTTTTCTCGCGTGTGCGCCGCTCCCCCGCCCTTGATGACGTACAGGTTGTGGTCCACCTGATCGGCTCCGTCGATGGCCAGATCCAGCACAGGGTGCGAATTGAGTGTGGTCAGTTTTATCCCGGAGGCGATGGCCAGATTCTCGGCCTGAAAGGAGGTGGGAATCCCCAGAAAATCCAGGCCCTCCGACACGACCCTCTCGCCCAGCCGCTTGATGGTCCAGGCCACGGTTGAGCCCGTGCCCAGGCCCACCACCATGCCGCTCTTCACCAGCTCTGCAGCCGCCTCACCGGCAAGCCTTTTGGCATCCGCATTAGCAGAAACGTCTTTCATGAAGCCTCTAAATTGTCCCAGTTAATCGCGTTCTCTGTGCGTCCTCTGTGAGCTCTGTGGTGGGATTCGTAACCGTTGGTTAAACTCTTCACTCATTGGATTTTCTTCAGTTCACGATTTCGCTCTTCACCGTGGTGAACACTGGCCCACGCAGGTCCATCTTGTGCTTGTAGCTGGTGATGTACCTCTCCAGGGCGGGATGGATCTTGATGTTGATATCCCCGGGGCTTCTCACGATGCGGGCCCGCGTCTCCGACTCCTTGCCGGCCATGGTTGCCACCTCGATCTCGTAGGCGGCCAGCGCGGCAAAGGCATCGATGTACTTAATGCCCGTGCTCACGCCCTCGTTGAAGGCCTCCTCCCAGCGGGAGGTGTGAGGTATGCCCATGATGTTCTGCTTATGCACCACGATCTCATTTTGGGCAGCCGGGCCGCACAGCTTGGTGTTCTCCTCCGGCTCGACCACGGAGACCTTGACTTTTCGCCCGAAGAGCTCTCCCTCCCAGGCCGTAAACTGGCAAGGCGAGGTCGTCTCTCCGTGCTCGGTGGAGACGGCCACCACCGCATCAGCGATGGCCTGGCCGGCAGGCGTCGTGGGCAGCTTCTCCACCGAAATCATCTGCGCCATCTCCCGTGCCGTCAAAACCCAGTTAGTCTGAAACTGCGGATAAGAGAGGGCCCGCATATCTTGAGAGTTATGCAGTATCATGGCAATCCTCTCCACACCCAGCCCCAGGTTCATGACTGGATAGGGAATGTCGTACTGGGAGAGGGCGGTGGGCGAGTAGATGCCGAAGGTGGCCACCTCCACCCAGCCCGACTTGTACTTCGTGGCCGAGCCGACCAAGCCGGGGTGGTAGGCAAAGACCTCGATCTGCGTTCCCGGCGTGTAGTACTTGCTTCGCTTGTCGTCCGGCCGGAACTGAAACTTCTCAAAGCCAAACTGGCTGAGCAGGCCGTCAGCAATGGCTTTTCCGTCCTCCACGCTCACGTCTTCATCCATGATCACGCAGCTCGCCGAGTAGTAGCTCATCAGCCGTGCCGCATCCTCCGCCTGCTCGCGCCGGAAGCAGCGGTCCACAGAGAAGAGCTTGAGGGGCAGCTTTGTGCGGTGATGAAGATTGGAGAGCGACAAAAACCACCCTGAAGTCATGTGGCTTCGCAGCGTGCGCGTCGTGGCCTCGGCCTTCAGCTCCCTAAACTCAGGAAAGACCTTCTCCAGGACGACAGAGATGAGGGCATCATGAGCGCCCAAGGCCTTGGCGATCTCCTGCACCAGGTCGTCGCCCTCCACTTTGCCCTTCTTGTAGCCGTGCAGAATCTGGCGCAAGGCCTCCGCCTCTTCCCCGGAAAGCTCCCGGCCCAGAAGGGCATTTACCTGAGAGATCCTCTCATCGGACATGCCGATATCGGGCCTGGGCAACCCCGCCAGGTAAAAGCAGCGATCCAGCACGGCCAGCGCCTCCGAGCCGAACTGGCGGTAAACGTCCGATGCCTCGACCATCACCGGGTTCATGGCCTCGGAGAAGCCCAGGCGGATGTAGGCCTCTCGAAGCTTCTGAATGGTGTCGAATATGGGGTGCACTGTCCCGAAAGAATAGCTATTTCTGGGATATCTCTCATTTAGGGAAGGCTTGCCAAGATACTCTCTCCCCTGCTGCCAGGCCTTGTCGAAATCCTCTTTGGCAGCCTCTTTAATCAGGCTGGGATCAAACTTCATGCTTCATAGCTCCAGGAAATTGGTCTTTTCTTTGTGCGTCCTTTGTGGCTTTGTGCCTTTGTGGTTTGGTTTTTTTAGGTCGAAGTGCGGGATTAGAGCTTACTACCACCCTCACCACAAAGACACAAAGGCACAAAGACGACTCTATTGTTCTATTACCCTCTATTTTTTAGGCAGCTCACGGAAACTGCAGAGCGATTCCTGCATCTTAGCCAGTTCCAGAGCATTGGTGAGGTCTCCGCGCGTCCTCTCCAGCATGCTCCGGGCCAGATCGCTCTTGCGGCGCAGGCCGCGGGTGATGGCATCCGGATAGTCGAAGAGCATGAGCAGGCAATAAATCTCCTCGATGATGCCCAGGAAGTATTCGCCTTCCGCCGCCCGCCCGCCACGAATGAGGTCCAGAATATGACGGCGCAATTCCCCAGTAACGTCTCCCAGGCCCGCCAGATAATTAACGGGCTCGACTCCCACCTCATCGACAGTCAGGATCTCATGTCGGGTAGTGATGGAATAGACACACCTGGCTTCTGCATACTCCTGCTCCGCTCCATCCACAAATCCGGCGTAGCGTACATCCTGGTGATCCTTCAGGACCTCCCGAATTCTCTCCAGGCCAAGGGCCGCCTCGCCCATGAGCCTCTCTGCAGAAGCCAGGTCGTTTCTATGCACGGATCGAATGGAGGACGAACAGAGGCGAATAACCTCGCGGGAGAGGCGATAGGCCTCTTCTCGGGCACGGTCTTTGCAGTCAAAGCCGGCCAGCATGCTTTTAGACAGGTTCTCAAAGATCGACATAATTCATCATCTTCTTCAAGCGACTCACGGACCTTTGTCCCTCCTCTAAAGAGCGGGACTCTGTGACAATGCGGCCGCTATAATCCTTTAAGGCTAAAGCTACCTTTTTCCAGGGGACGGTGCCGTTTCCCACCGGCAGGTGCTCGTCTCTCTCGCCGTGATTGTCGTGCACATGAATATGAATGATCTTGTCCTTAAGCCTTAAGAAGCTCTCTACATTTCCATTGGTATTGGCATGGCCCACATCAAAAATAAAGCCCACATTCTCCCGGTCCACGGTCTCTATTATCCCCATAACCTCTTCCGGCCGGCGGCCTAAAATGGCAGGCATGTTGACCATGTTCTCCACGGCAATTCTCATATCCAGATTTTGGGCGTGATCGCATATCTGCTGGATGCCCAGGATGCTCTGCGACCAGGCGGCATCAGGCATATGCATTCCCAGAGGCGAGAAATGGCCGGGATGAAGCACGGCCAGACGGGCAAAGTCGCTGGCAAGGTCCAGGCAGCTTTTCATCTGCCGCACCGTCTCCTCCCAGATGGGCTGGTTGACGGAGGCCAAATTCAGGTCGGAGTAGGGCAGATGAATGGTAATAATAAGGTCGGTAGTCTCGACGATCTGTTTTGCCTCTGCCAGGTTCTCTTCTGTCAGCTTCTGCTTTCCCTCGTTTACAATCTCCCAGCCGCTGTAGCCCAGATCTTTCAGTTGATAGGCCCAGTCAAAGGGCCTGTCCACCAGCTTGCTGGAGGAGAAGCTAAACATCCGCTCCGTCCTGCACAGCCTCTCCTAACTCACACAGATCAATCTCTCGGACCGGCACGCCGTTCACGGTCTCGGGTGCCAGCCAATTGATAACGCCTTCGCCTCCCGTGATCTGCACATGCAGTGATCCCAGGGCCTCCTCTTCTGGAGGAAAGCTCACAAATCCCATCAAAGCGGCTTGCTTGCTAAGCTGGAAGGCAGTGGTATTGCCCACCAGTGTGCGCAGCATTACCTTTCGGGCCGTGTCCAAAATCTCTTGCCTTCTCAAAAGCTCATGCAATGTCTTAAGGCTATCCGGGCCGTTGTAGGCCTCAATCCTGTCGGCGCGAATGTCCATTATCAGACCGGGAAAGATGTTCTCAATGGCCGATACGACTTTCTCCACGCGTTCCGTGGGCCTGACGAATGAGCAAATTGTAACCTCGATCGTTCTCATCGCCCCTAGGTGTGGCTGGTCTTGTATCTGAGTACGGCAGCAATCCCGCCAAAGGCCTTGTAAAGCTGCTCACCCTCTTCAAACTCCGTAGAGATGATTTTGACCTCTGCTTTACTCTGATCCGCCAGCTTGGATAGTTCGGAGACTATATCCTCTTCTCCGGTGATGGTTAGGGTACCACCGCACTTCAAGCAGCTGCCCAGTGGCTCAGATGCCTTCGAGCGAGTTTGATTGTCGGAAAAGTCGCAGCTTCTGCTGGTGCATTCTATCTTAGCTCGCGTCTTTCTCAGATCCTCCGAGAGAAGAAGTATCTCCACTGCCCCAAGCTCCAGGTTATGGCGAACCTCATTATCGCCGTAAGCCGCCAGACCTTTGTCGGAAACCAGTTCCTTCATGAAGCGGCGCATGAGTATTTTGTCTTGCGTCACCTCTAAATCGGAGAGTTGATCTTGAGCGGCATCCACCAACTCGTACAATCCTGATTCGTCTGTATAAGAGACATCCAGGGCGCCCAGAACCTTTTTCTGCAGCTCGTGATGCAAAAAGCCCCCCTCCACAAACTCTTCTTTGGTAGGAGAAGGCCCGCCTACCAAGATGCCCTGCAAATCCTTGGCGTCGATTGCCAAGAATGCTTCGTTGGCCGAATCTCCTATTCGTTTGTAAAATTCGTGGATGGCGATGAGACGCAGTTGCTGGAACCTGTGGCTGGACTGGCCACCTTTTCTCTGCTTGCCCGGCACGGTAGAGGTGAGGTGCTTTATAGGTTCTGTGTATTTGCCCTTTAAAATGCCAATGGCCGCCTCGCGTCGGTCCAGTACGATAAGCCCGAAGGTCTTTTTGTCGGCCAGCATCTCCTCTAGTGGCCCCAGTAGAAATGAAGAATCGCA
>Ga0209777_10002535_pt1 | contig 23811 bp, 19 predicted proteins | sample FrelakmetHBP12HB_FD_187147 | JGI IMG/M metagenome (GOLD analysis project Ga0209777, IMG submission 187147) | Freshwater lake sediment microbial communities from the University of Notre Dame, USA, for methane emissions studies -HBP12 HB (SPAdes)... | ecosystem: Environmental > Aquatic >... | reverse complement strand
CGTCCAATTCACTGATTTATCTACCAATACACCGACCAGCTGGAACTGGTATTGGTATACGAATGAAACAGTTTCATCCACTCTCCAGAACCCTGCTGTTACACTGACAACCGGACTCTATAACGTCCGGCTGTATACATCAAACAGCGCTGGCGGGAGTTGGCTGAATAAAACGGCGTATGTTAATGTAACGTCACCTTAATCATTGTTGCACCGGTATCCCAGTTCTCGACGAATGTCACTTCCGGTACCGCACCGTTAGCCGTGAAATTCACGGATGTGTCAGCCGGAACCGCTCCGCTGAGTTATGCCTGGATTTTTGGGGATGGAACAACCTCAACCGAGCAAAATCCTACACATAGCTATACTAAAGCAAGTCGATATACGGTCAAATTAACCGTCACAAATTTAGGTGGTAGCAATACGATGACGAAAAAGAGTTACTTTGCTGTTAAATAATCAAGAATCGACAATTTTTTGGCTCTGTAGAAATCCTAAGTTCTCCGAAGTAAACAACTGACCACAAAAGCTAAGGTACGGCGTCTCCTTACCTAATTATGCTAACAACCAGGAAGGAGACAAAATAAGTGTCAGCAAACCGGTATATCAGGTTTGTTGAATTATCCTTCGGATTGATCAAAGATTCCAGAATTCCACTCTATTCATCAAAATATTCTAAAAAGACCTATACCCAGCACCAGTTACTCACACTCCTTCTCTTGAAAGAATACCTGTCAGAAGATTACCGGGACACGGTAGAACTTACCGAGATCATGGACTCTCTCCGAGAGAAAATACATCTTGATGAAGAACCCCATTTTACGACGATCCATAAATTCTGTCAACGAATTCGATCCACGACATTCACCCGGTTACTCAACCGGCTTATGAAATTGTTCTATGATTGGGGAGAGAAGATCTCCTGCACCGCTATCGATTCATCCGGGTTCACCAGTTCTTACGCCAGTCACAACTATTCCTGGAGAACCGGTAAAACGAGAAAAAGGTTCCTGAAAACCTCCATCTCGGTTGATACTGATCAACAGATCATCACCGGGTTCAAGATCTCCCAACATCCGGTCCATGATATCCCTCACGCCAAAAAACTTCTAAAACAGTGTCATAGGGTCAGACATTCGGACCTCTACGTTCATGGATAAAGGATACGATTCTGAAGAGATCCATGAATTGATCCATGACACACTCAACTCCTGTGCTCTTATTCCTGTCAGAAACAGAAAACGTAAACGATCTCCGGGTATTACAGAAGAAGAATCGCTCAGTCATTCGATCAGGAAAAATATCATCAAAGAAACAAGGTTGAAACTGTATTCTCCGTACTGAAAAGAAAGTTCGGTGAATCACTCAAGGCTCGGAAATACCAACTCCAGATTAAGGAGATCAAAATCAAAGTAATCCTCTATAACCTCTCAAGAATAATTTTAATATTCTCGATTCTTCTTCTCATGGAGGATTTCTACAGAGCCAATTAATTCATATTGAGCAACACATTTGCCCAAACGCAAATGCTTATAATCAAAAAAATTCGCTATTTTATATATAATATTCCATCGAAAATAAGAACTCCTTGATATTCTTATTATACAAAAATGACCTCTCGCATACCAGATTTAGTAGAGTGATACCCAAAAACTAAACATCAACATGACAATCATCATCAGTACAAAAAAAAGTATTGCTATTGCAGCAACGATGGTTATTATTTTCCATCCAGATGCTTTCGGATTTATTGGATTTCTTGTTCCTTGAATCAGGACAGGTTCTTGTTCCTTTATTGTCTTGTTCTCTGTATATTGATAAATCTCAGGAGTAATAACCGGATTTTTATCCAGGGTTTGCGAAACAGAGTATTGTCTGATTGGTGTCTCTTCTCTTGACGATGTATCTCGAACATATGCAGTACATCCGGGGCAAAAAATTTTATTTTTATCAATAATTGGGGTACCACAACGAGCACAGATTTCTATCGGTTTGATGTGCTCGATCGAACCAGGTTTTCGTGGTAACAGTGAACCCGTTCGTGAACCTATGGATTCTTTTTTAGGAACTTTCATTCTGAAATTGAGATCACGAACGTTCTTTTTTTCTGGAATGTTTGCGGGTAATTGCGCGCCGCATTTATAGCAAAAAACGGAGGTATCGTCACAAGCCTGGGTGTTACAGTTTGGGCATGCAATTTTTTTCATTATCAATTCTGTAAATCCTTTTTTGATGTAGGTGTTAAAATAATATATTATCCATAAACTATTCTTGGTTTCTTGAGTATACTAGTTGTTATACGATTCATGCGAAGAGCTTAAGAGCTCCAATAACTCTCATTGTGCATTAATACAGTGGATATTCTTATAAAATCAACTCGGCGTTTAATCTGTGGTACCGTATGCTTTAAGCAATATTCTCATGGCACCTCACTTACAGAATACCTCCCGGGATATTTTCCAGAAGGTTGAACTATACAGTTAAATCTCATTTTTTAGATCTGTCCTCTCCTTATTTCGCGATGATCCGTGGCGAGGACCTTATCTCATGAGGATCCTTATAAACGCCAACAGAACGCAAATATGACCGTTTGGAGTTTTCTCAACGAGCTGATCTATAGAGTTACATGTTGATTGTTGCGGAATATAATCCTGCGGCATATAAGGATTATCTAAGGTGCAGTCCTGGCGTGCTAGCCAGGTGATACGGTCCGTCATGTGGAATCTTTGCTTCCGGACAAACTCCTAGCTTCTCTACGGGTCAGCAAGAGGCTAGGATTCCTATGACAGCACTTTAACATTCTTGGTTCTATTCTAAAGTCGTTAAAGATTAATGGAACCAAAAAGTGCTTAAAAATCTGTATTTAACCCAACCCTCGTAAAGATTGTCACTAAAATTATAGATTCTCTAATTTATGGCGTTTGGGACGCCAATCCTCGCGATCTCAAGAGATGCGAAACCGGATACTTTAATGGATGACAAGACAGGGTTTATTATGGAGGAAAACTCACCGGAATGCATTGCATAAGCTCTGATCAAGCTGAGTTTTCCGGTTCTGGAGAAGAATACGGATAACTTGAGAAGGTTTGTGAAGGTGCAGGATATGTCAGAAAAAGCAGTTGTCTTGCCATTTGGAGGAAAATTTTTAAAAAAATCAAGAAATAAGGTCTTACTTAATGCTGGTATATACAACATAATCTCAAATCTTCAAAAAGGAAGTTGGAATTAATGCATAGACTCTCGATATTATCGATAAATCTTCTCTATTTCGGGTGAATCCCATTGAATTTTTTTCGCACACTAACCGAGAATTCAACATTCCGAACACGAATAGCCCCACTTATCATAAGTCTCACGCTGTTTGTCTCTATACTAATAATTGCAGCAACACCCCCAGCTACAGGATATGAACTTTCAATTTATGAGGCGTATCCAACTATCCTTTGGGTGCTTATCGCAATTAATATTTTTTTCAGTATTTATACGATAATTCGATCTTGTGAACGCCAGTCAAAGAACTTGTATTACGGCTATTTTTCAATTCTCCTTATAGAAACAATATTTTTATTCCTTCCAATTATTAGGGGCTATTATTCGATGAGCCGTGGAGAAGGGGATATGTATTACCATATGTTCATTGCACAGCAAATATCGAATTCAGGATATTTATCCCAAGTAGATATATATCCGATAATGCATATCTGGTTATCAATTTTACATACTTTTTTCCCAGACTATATTATGTTAACATTAGTTCTTTCGATTGTTTTTTTTATTTTGTATATTCTATCGCTATATATTTTAGGTAAAACTATTCTTGGTACAAAAAATGGGGGAATATTTGTTTCGATCTTTGGCCTCCCCCTTATTTTTTCCTATAGTTATTATGCTTATTATCCATTTTTATTCGCAATGTTTATTTTTCCATTAATTTTATATGCATATCAAAAAATTACTTTTTATCCTGGACAAAAAAGTCGTTTTTATATTTGTCTGATATTTCTCTCTTTATTTATTGTCTTTTGTCATCCTATGGTCTCAGTTTTTCTTATAATTATATTTTCCATTTTCACATTTTTTGAACTATTTAAAAAATGGACGACGAGGCAGCAATCTAATATTGAAGCGGCAAATATTGTGATCATAGTATCCTTATCACTTATGTTGTGGTGGCTCCAATTTAGAAATCTCCTCAACTCAATAGAGATGATGGTATCTGCTTTTTTAGGTCAAGGGACATATACATCAATTTTTGAATCTCAAGTGAATACCGTGATGACTTCGAATGTATCAATCTGGCTGGTGATTGATCGTTTTGTGAAATTTTATGGATCTATCGGCATCTATTTTTCGATTTCATTGTTTTTTTTATTTTATATGATTTATCAATATATTCAAAACAAGAAAATATATGAGATTGACTTCATTTATTCATCACAATTTTGTGTGGCAGTCTGTGTAGGAATTGCACTGATGACCGGATATTTTGTAATTGCTGAACCGATACGGGCAGCCATGTATGGATTAGTTTTTACAACAATACTATGTGGATTGTTTGTTTATCGGGAACGACAACTGGGAGGACTCATTGTATTAATAACCGTGATAATTACCATTGTTTGTATGTTGACAATAATGACCCTTTACTCAAGCCCATGGATTGGTCAAACTAGCTCAGCTCTGACATACGGGGACAAAAACGGAATTGATTGGATTTTAGAATATCAAAATGCAAAAATTCCTCTTGTTAAGGAGGAGCGAACGAATGATAAATATGCAGAGTATTATTTCGAGACAACAGGTGCTAATAGTTCTCAATATTTAATTCAATATTCTCTAATTATTCCATCACATTTTGGATACACTACAAACCGTACGATTGGCGATTCATTTGCATATCTCCCCGATAATGAAGTGTATATGTTTACAACAGAAATGATGAGATTGACTCCAAATGCTGCTTCAGTGGATCGAAGAAGCTTGGTAAAATCATTTACTGATACAGATTTTATCCGTTTAAAAAATGACCCAACAGTAAATTTAATTTATTTAAGTAATAAATTTGAAGTATGGAATATTGCTATACCGCAAAGTTAAGAAGAATTGCTAATTACCAGATTTTCATTACCCTTCGTATATTTCATTTAATGGATAATTGATATAATCTCTCTAATTCAATGATAGTATTCTCCCACGTATATTTTTTAACCAGTTGTTTATTGTTGTCAGATATTTTTTTTCGTAATTTTTCATCCTGTAAAAGTAATATTATACTATTTGCAATAGTCTCGGTATCTCTTGCTTCAACCAAATATCCATTTGTTTCACTCATTATGATTTCGGGTATTCCGCCTACCCGGGAAGCAACAATAGGCAAACCACAAGCCAACGCTTCAATAATTACCATTGGAAAGCCTTCAGAGAGACTGGGAAGAACGAAAACATCGGCCTGTTGCATAAAAGATAGCACCTTCTCATGAGGTACTTCCCCGCCAAATTGCACATATTTTTGTATACCCAGTTGTATGGACAATGCTTCTAACATCTCTCTCTCTCTACCATCACCTACGATAATCAGCCTCGCATCGGGAATCTTATCATGGATTTGTTTCATAGCCTTGATAAGATACTGAACCCCTTTGACCGGCGAAAGGCGGCCAACAAACAGAATCCTCCTTCCAAAATCTGCTTCATCTTTCCTAACAGAATCATCCAGCAAATCCGCCATGTTGATGCCATTTGGCACAATCGCAATGTCGCGATCACAGATACGCTGCATCTCTTTCTTCATATCCTGAGTCAGGGCAATGGCAGAGTCTGCATTTTTTATGACCATTCTGGAGGTCAATTTTATGAGTCCTTTCGGGTTGTATACATCAGAACCCTGCGCCCATACAGCATAGGGAATTTTAAACAGTCTCTTTGAGATCAGAGCTGGCATCCCAGAAAAAAGACTCTGGACATGAACGTAATCAGGGTCAATCTTCCGTATTGTCTTCAGGATTGCATACCAGTAGAGGAACGCGCCACAAATACGAATCTTAATGTTGGGGATCCTGTGGATATAAAACCCTTTCTCGCAGCTCTCATGAGGAAGCCCCTCATCCAAAGAAGTGATAACATGCACACTATGTCCCCGCTGTGCCAGGTGCACTGCCATGAAATATGCCGCAATCTCTGTTCCCCCCCATTCCTTTGGGGGAAAATGTCCAACCAGAATTGCGATTTTCATCAGATAAGACCTTAGTATTATGACCTCTTATTTCTGTTAACAATACATCTGTCCCAGTTTTTAAGGAGCACGTGAATTGCGATTTATGAAAAGATCCCGTAAGGTATATTTCAATGAAAGAATTTTTCTTATACAATAATACAGTATCGAATAATCTTTCTGGTAATTATAGTGTGTAACCACTTCCCCTCCAAAAGTGCCTTTAAATTTATTAATACCCGCTAGTTGTGGATTCGGTTCTTTCCCGGTATAATAGCCTCCCATATCAAAAGAACTCATTCCACACTCTTTTGCATAACATATTGCTTCCCAGATCATCAGTCTGTTTGCATACCCGATAATTGTTTTCATTTTGCCGGTTTCCTCAAGCCTTTTTGTTGAATTCAGCAAAAATCTGATATTCTTCCCGTCGCTTAAATGGTATTGTCCTCCCAAAACAGTTCCCTCATATTCGGCGAGGAACAATACGCCATTTTTCTTCATAAATTCAATTTCTACATTAAAGGGGGGTAACCCTTTTGCCTTTCTGAATTCAGCATGAATAGTATAAAAAATATCATATCCCTGGTTCATTCTGATAACTACTCCGGCTTTCCGGGCATTTTCTATTGATCTCCTGGACAGGCGGTCCATGTTTTTCAAGATGATATCAGGATCCTGGGTCAGGTCAATCACAAGTGTCGTGAATTCCGTTTTAGAAAAACCCCTGATATCAACATCCCTGATACATTCAAAAAATGATACTCCATCGTACCCGGTTATGTCAAAGGGGACTTCGCTGAACCATACCTTCTTGGTTTTGAAAATAAACTGCGAATTATCTACTTCCAGCATGTTCACACCCATGGATCAATGCGAATTAATGAGATTAGGCCAGTATATTATCATAATACCTATGGATAATATGTATGAAATGATTGACGCTATAATTGCGCCGGCAAGGCCAATTATCGGAATTAATAGAAAATTAAGGATCACACTGACAACTGCCATGACAACTGCGGCATATGACGTGATCTTTGCTCCATTTACGCTTACAGAACACAACAACTGCCCATAGAGCATATCAACAGAGATGCAGACACCTGCAGTTGTAAATAACAAAGTTAGAGGTAAATCAAAGGGATACCTGCTACCATACATTATGAAAATGACATATCCGGAAATCAGTGCAAATGGCCATCCAAATAGAATAAATAAAAATGCAACTTTATTGATACGCCTGAATAGCATTCCTTTATCCCGACACATAGATGCCACCGGGAAAAAAATTGTAACAAAGATCGTCGAAAATAATAATATTACTGTTGTATATGAGAAATTATACGCCCAATAAATTCCTACCATTGCTATGGGAAGGTACATGTTTATCATGATTTTGCCAATGTTCAAATAAAATGCCGCGGAGATGCCGCCCATCAGCGAATATATGCTATAGGTATGTAACGTACGAGCCCACTGCCAGCTGAATTCCGGTCGGATATATTTTCTCAGGAACGCCAGAAGTATTCCTCCTGTTATTCCATAGGCAATCAATGTTGAGTATAAGGGGGATGTGAATGAAAGATCCTTGAAAAAAAAGATGAAAACCAAAAATGACAAAAATAATATTATGGTGTATATCGGCTTCAACAGCGAGTATTCCTGTAGCTTATGTATGCTCCTCAGGGTTTCTGTCGTGAGTGAATAAAATACCGATAGAACAGCAAAGACTAAAGAAAAATAAAATAGGTCTTCTGATATTGAAAATAAAGCCATCATCTGTTTTGAAAAAATAAGATAGAAAAGAAGGGATCCTACTGTGAACAGGAATACAAGAATGAATGTAGTTGAAATAATTGTTCTCTGCCTGAGGAAATCGATTTTTTCGCAATTGTACTTAATCAGTGCCGTAGGAAAACCGAGCGTCATGGGGATAATCAGAAACGTGGATACTGACTGCACCAAAGTAAAAGATCCATAGTCTGAAGGTCCTAACCAGCGACCTGCAAGGATATTAAATAAAACTGAGAACACAGAGGAAATGAGCGTCCCAATACCCAGATATGAGAGATTTTTTATGAACTTCTCTACATCAACACTCACTTTCTCATGGAACAACCTTTCATAAAAATAACCAATAATTTGCATAGTTTTTGCAGAGAGGGAATCTTTCATAATTGCCTTCAAAAGAACCGTGATTTAACCGCTCTAAAGCCCTGCCTTATAATTTTCCTATTTATGCCAAGGAGATATGGACCTATCAAGGTAGATGGATCAATATGACTGTATTCATGGACTTCAGACGCAAACCGGAAATTGACATTTTTATGTCCGGATATAAAACTCAGAAACTCCTTCATGATCGATAGAAAATATGCATCGGTCATACAAGGGGAATGAAGACAAATATGGAAGAGAGGCATCCCTTGTAGATAATATTCATTAAAACATGCTTTCAGCCAGGAGAACCCCACCTGAGGAACCGTTTCAGGATTTGCAATTACTGCAGGGAACATCTGGGAAACTGGCACAATCAATAATGGCATCGACCCTTTTTCCTGGTAATCATACTCACTTGGATGATATGGCATACAGATACGCGGAAGTTTTGACCAGTCAAAATGGCAAGGGTTTAAATGTGGAGGGGCTGAACAGTCACGTTCCATTCCTGTGTTTATTAGAGCCTTAACCGTATTATTGTCAATAGACCACCTGCCTGCTACAAATGTGGAGGGTCTCTCCCCAAATTCGGCCTCCAGATAGTCGGCTCCGGTTTTAATCATTTCAAGTTGTTCTTTGTAGGGGTAGCCCATCAGGACTGTAGAAGACCGGGACTGCTCACAATGTTCACGGAGATATCTGTCACCTACCTGGAATGTGAGATCCCCCGCGTGGAATTCCTCCCAACCGGGATGGACATGCAGGCCAATTTCGTGCTCGATTTCTTTAGGAAAATACTCCACAACCTCTGGCATCACGGTAAAAGTAATTTTTGCGTCATATTGATCTGCGACTTTGATAAGGTTAGGAACACCCTGACTGACTCCTTTAGTAGCACTTTTATCATACATCACCTTACGGTTGTTTACATATCCGAATTCTGTATGAACAACAATGATAACATCCATCTGTCTCAAACCTGGCGCGAGTGTTTCACTAACTGTTTTGGACTATATGATTTCTATAACTTCCGGTAATGTACTCTTCTTATCAGGTATATACTGATTCAAACATCCCCCTGACATTATTATGTACAACAGGATTATCATGGAAGAAAGCACGGACATACAGAAAACTCTGCGGAATCTCACAACTTCCGGTAATATATTCCCTTCCGTTCAGCCGCTTCCCTGTTCACCATCCCCCTAACATCAATAAGAACAGGATGATCATTCATAAACCGGCACATCTCCGTAATCCCCATCTTCCTGAATTGGGCATGTGCCACGGAAATGATCACTGCATCCATCATCTTGTCCAGCTTTGGAAGAGGTTTCGTGCCAAAATGTGCGATTACGGAATCGGGAAGGAGAGGATCATACCCGTACACGTTCACGTCATACTCCTTGAGCTCATGCACCATGTTCTCGACAGGAGATTCCCGGATGTCTGCGACGTCCTCCTTGTACGTCAGGCCCATAATAAGGACATTGGATCCCTTGATCGTTTTCCCCACTTTGTTCAAACCCTTGACCGCCATCTCTGCAACATACTTGGGCATGGAATCATTGATGGACCGCCCGGCAAGAATGACCTGCGGGTGATAACCTACTTCCTTGGCTTTCTGAACGAGGTAATACGGATCTACGGGAATACAATGTCCGCCGACCATTCCTGGCCGGTATGTATGAAAGTTCCATTTGGTACCGGCGGCTTTGAGCACCTCTTCGGTATCAATACCGAGCCGGGAAAAGATCATGGAAAGCTCGTTCATCAGTGCGATATTCAGGTCGCGCTGAATATTTTCAATGACCTTGGCCGCTTCAGCAGTCTTGATATCCGGTGCCCGGTATACGGTTGTGATGAACCCATACAGCTCTGATAACTGGTCAAGGGACTGCTTGTCCATGGCCGACACAATCTTGGTTATATTTTTCAGGATATGTCCTGCATCACCGGGATTGATTCGTTCAGGAGAATAACCAATTTTGAAATCCTTTCCACACCGTAGTCCGGATTCCTTTTCAAGAATCGGACCCATGATTTCTTCAGTTACCCCGGGGTACACCGTCGATTCCAGAACGACAATTGCCCCTTTTTTCAGGTTTTTACCAACAGTTTCTGAAGCAGTGATTACCGGTTCCAGATCCGGGTCTTTTGCCCGAGTGACCGGGGTCGGTACTGCAATAATAACAAAATCTGCCTCTTTAATCTTCCGGGGATCTGTAGTTGCTTCGATCCTGTTTCCGGGAACCTCATTCAGTTCGTCAACTTTTTTCTGGTCTCTACGATAGCCAATCGTCCGGAGATGATGAGAAAAATCTTCTGCAAGGGGCAGACCCACATATCCGAGACCGATTACACATATGGTTTTATTGAGAATTTTTTTTGATTCCACGGCATACACTCCGTTCATTAAATCGTTGATATATATTTATAATCAGCCAATCAAGAAAAATGTAATTGGAAAAAATGGTAAAATAATGACGGACTTTATATATATTTGTGCCCTTCTGATTAAAAGCATAAAAGGGACCCTGAAAAAATGGAATGTACAACGTGATTTGGCATGCTGGAGCTCGCGAAAATCAGAACTCGTTATCAACAGAAACAATACAATTCGTATTGAAGAGCTCGGTCTTAATGAAAATAATCTAAAATTGGTTGAAGAGAATCTCGAAAAAACAAAACAGGTTGTGATTGCAAATATAGATCAGGACGGATTTTTTCTTTCCCATTATGGGCCAATAGATGGGGTTCCCTGCATCAATCAAGAAAATTTTTTACCTCGGGAGTGTCCCATCGATCTCGTCACGATTGACGGAATGGTCGGTATTAAGAAAAATTGGGACCCGATGACAAACAAGAATTACAAAATTTCATTTTTGCGCGAGATAGAGGCTTTGTATTTTTTAACGAGAGCTGGTTGTAATGTACCGACGATTCTGGACGTTGATTTCCAAAACTTTTCACTAACTATTTCATACATCCCCGGAAAGGTACTCAGGGAAGAACTTGCATCGAATGGTGCGATTCTGCGTGACCGTGATGTTGATGGAAACCTCAAGTTTATCCGGTTATCGAAGGTAGAACGCAAAATAAAGAAAATTGAAGAGGGAAGAAAATACCTTCGAAACGTGGTAGATGAGGAATTTATTGAAAAACTCTTTAATCAGATACGAAAAATTCATTCCGCGGGTTTCAGAATTAATGATATTAAATATGGGAATATTATTATCGAAAAGAAGACCGGTACTCCTTTTCTCATCGATTTTGAAGCTTCAGAAAATTTGACCGGATTGGGACACTATATATCAGGGATACTCTATAATAATGACATTGACGAATTTAATCTTCTTTTTGGAACTGACAAACCGACATACAATCGTTGTCCTCTTTTTTCTCAGGAATAATTAATTATCGTCACACCTTTTACCCACGTATCAGAGGTATATCCGGGGATAAAGATTTAATAATAAAAAAAGAAATGTAAACTACTATATAATGAAATCTGTTGATATTTTTAAAGATCTTAAGAGAAAAGTCGGTTTGATACTTTTTCCGGTGGAATCGGCGAGAAAATTAGGATGCAAAGTTGGAGAAAATACTATTTTGGATGGCATAAATTTAGGATCTGAACCTTATTTAGTGGAAATCGGAAACAATTGTCATATAACATATAATGTTTCTTTTATTACCCATGACGGTGCTACATGGGTCATTAAACGGAAGTATGATTTTAAAGGCACAAAATATGGGAAAATTATAATCGGTGATAATGTTTACATCGGAAACCATTGTATAATACTCCCGAATGTTGAAATTGGTTCCAATTGCATAATTGGTGCAGGATCCGTTGTTACGAAGAGTATCCCTTCCGATTCAGTTTTTGCAGGAAATCCGGCAAAATTAATTTGTACAATCGAAGAATACTATCAAAAATGTGTAATAAATAAGGGGAATCTTCAAAACTCACAATACTGGAACGATTATCAGGAATACGAGAAATACGGGAAGATTTCAAAACAACAAATATTACTGAATTTTTTCAAATGATATCCCGCATCTCTTGATGATTAAAATATTTTTACCAGATACGATATCCCGACACGATTCACGATACACTCTTTATTTTCTCAATCAGCTCATAAAAAGTTGCCCGATACCCCCAACGTTAATTCATTCATTTCTGATACCAGGCAACCGTCTCCCTTAGTCCTTTTTCTATGGTATATTCCGGAGAATACTCAAACGCTTCCTGTGCCCACGTGATATCGGCAAGTGAATCCCTGACATCACCGGCACGGGGAGGTTCATATATGAGGGGTACGGTGATGCCGGTGATTTCCATGATCATGGCTGCGAGCTCATTGAGGTCAATCCGCTTGCAGTATGCCACATTGAATACTCCCTCTGCATCACTCTCCATCGCCCGGATATTTGCCTGCACAACATCCTTCACATAGGTAAAATCACGGGTCTGCCCGCCATCACCATAGATGGTGGGAGACTCGTGACCCAGTATTTTTGTGATGAATTTCGGGATTACCGCAGCATACTCGGATTTGGGATCCTGGCGAGGCCCAAAGACATTGAAATATCGAAGCGAGAGTGTCTTAAACCCGAATACTTCAGAAAACACCTTCAGGTAATGCTCGCCGGTAAGTTTGGAGACGGCATAGGGAGAGAGGGGGGCAGGGGTCATATCCTCACGCTTGGGAAGTGTGGGAGTATCCCCGTAGACTGATGACGAGGAAGCAAACAGGACTTTTCGCACGCCACAGTCACGTGCCGCAATCAGCACATTCAGTGTACCGGTAACGTTGGCTTCATTGGTAGCAAGAGGATTTGCAATTGAGCGGGGTACCGATGCAATTGCCCCCTCATGGAAGATCCCGTCAGCACCCTCAAAGATTTTTTTCAGTAGGGAAATGTCTGTGATACTGCCCTGTACAAACGTGACATTCTTTTTTTTCAGGAATGGCTGGATATTCTCCAACTTTCCCGAGAAAAGATTATCAAGAATCACTACCTCGTGCTTCTGCCGTGCCAGTTCTTCGACAATGTGCGAGCCGATAAAGCCGGCCCCGCCGGTTACAATATACTTCATGATTCAGTCCCGGACAAATTATACAATCTGACCATAGTCACCGAAGAGGAAATCCGGTTAATTCCAGTGGATAAAACCTTAATTGTCATTACTATTATGGACAAATTAATATTTAATAATCTTTAGTCCGGATTGTCAGCTGTACATCCGGGATACCCGAGTAGTTTCTTCTGAGATAATACCGGTTCATGCAAAACATACCTGACCGAAACCTCTGTCGGATTAAACCAGCAGGATCAAATTCCCTGTTTCCATCAACGGGACTGCCTGACCCCCGTCACCGTCTTTAAAAAAATCTCCATCATCTGTTCCCTGTAATCCATGTCCTCACGAAAAAGTACTCCAGTAAATAGTATAATCCGGACTGCCAATACGGTACTTTGGGGCAATTTCAAAAATGCTGGATCTTTCCTGGTATACTCTCAAACCCAAATTTTGGTAATGTGATCCACAATTAATATTTTAATTCGCAGAGTCTTACTAATTTAACGAGACTGAAAAAATTATGGGGTCAATAAGAAAGGTATTACTCGTCATATTCATTTTCACGATTTTTTTTCTGGTTATCCCCGCCGCACAAGCAGCAGGTCAGAATTACACTGCACTACAGAATGCATACATCCAGGACCACCCGGGCCAATCATTAATACCGTTTCCTTGGGAACCAAGCACATCGATAAAAGTTCTTCCCTTTAATTACGAAATTCCTGCGGTCCCCGGAAATAACGTTTCAATCGCTGCCTGCCGAAATGAATCTGAAGCTGCCTCTTTTATTATCAGTGCCCAAAAAAATCTCTCCGGAATAACGATCAGTGTGCCTGCTTTGCGTAATGCCCGGGGAAACAGCATCCCGTCATCTGCAATCGATGTCCGGCTGGTCAAGGTATGGTATCAGGCAGCCCCCTCTGATATATCATACAAAACAGCAGGTTATTATCTCACCCCGGAACTCCTCCTCAAGGACGACAGTCTCGTTACGGTGGATTATGTAACCAAAACCAATTACCTCAAAGCAACCATAAATGGCGTTGAGCACTATATTGATATCAGTTCTCCGACAGCAACGGTTCCAGAGACTGCCCAGGTTCGTGACGCTGCAACCCTGCAGCCGTTTTCCCTCCGGGCAAACGAGAACAAACAGGTCTGGATCACCATGCATGTTCCGAATACCACTCCCGCGGGGAATTATTCCGGAACTATCACCATAAACGCTCCTTCCGAGACACCGGTTACGATGAACTTCAGGGTAAATGTTCTGCCCTTTGACCTTGAACCGGCACCGGTCGATTATGCTCTTTATTATATGGGAGATCTCAATCCCGATGTTGCCAGAATTGACTATTCGGATAAAACCGCCGCTAATATGTTAATCGAATTACAGGACATGAAGGATCACGGCGTTTTATATCCTACACTCTATATGCATAGTACCACATTTCTTGATCAATCGCTGACGTTACGCGACACGATTGGATTGCCAAAAGATAAAATCTATACATTAGGAAGCTCGGCATACACCTACATTGGAAATCCAACGGATACCGCGGGTCTTGCAACGGTAGCAAATACCGTGCGTAATATGAAAAACCATACTGAATCCCATGGATATACCAGCACGTACTTCTATGGAATAGATGAACTGATGGGCGCTGCAGTGACTGCAGAAAGACCTGCGTGGCAAACCGTGCATGATAACGGCGGGAAAATGTATGTCGCCGGCGATACAGACTTAATCGACCTTGTTCCCGACCTTCTGGATGTTGCCGTGATCGGCGGGTCTCTCAACACCACCCAAGCTGCACTGTGGCACAGTCAGGGAAAACAGATTTATAATTATGGCAACCCGCAGGTGGGAGTTGAAAACCCGGAGATTTACCGGAAAAATTATGGGGTTGCCCTGTGGAATGCGGGGTATGACGGCTCGATGGACTTTGCCTACCAGCAAAACTACGGCGATATCTGGAATGATTTCGACAGCCAGGCCAGCCATTACCGCGACCATGTATTTGCCTACCCGACAAGTAACGGGGTCATCGATACCATCCAGTGGGAAGGATTCCGTGAAGGGGTTGACGATACCCGGTACGTGGCTTCGTTAACCAAAAAGGAGGGGAATAGTACCTCGGCCAAAACGATTGTTTCTGCAGGATTATCCAATAACGAAAATATGGCAGCAATACGGAAAAACGTGATCAACCAGATGCTATTATCATATCCGGCTTCCCCAGTAGCGAACTTCACCGGCACACCGCTATCAGGTTCAGTTCCGTTGACCGTCACGTTTACCGATACTTCAACTAACTCACCGATAGTAAATTCTTCCTTGACTACTCTTGAACTATCGAATGCAACGGTTACCCAAGGATCTTCACTAGCAATCACGCAACCTCCGGTGGTCATCCCTTCACCAACTCCGTCTCTCCCCTTTTCACCTCTTGCGGTAATTGCAGGACTTTTTATTTCGGCTGGCATCATCCATACATCGTCAGGAAAGATCAGGAAATGACCTAGTAATGGGACAGTTTACTACTCATCCTGTTTAATCATGCTGCCAGCACTACCAATGCAGATAAACTGTCGGGAATTTATGATAATTCATACCGAAAACGGCATTCGGTTAAAAATAGGTTTTCAGCACTGAAAAAAAAGTTCAGCGGCGATATTTAATCTCGGATACTCGCCATCCTGAAAAAAGAAATACCCGGACGAATGATTTTCAATAATCTTTACTGGTCCTTACAATATTTCGTCATTGATGTTTTCTTCAAGGGACATATTTTTAAAAATTTGAGTCAATTGAGATTCCACCGGAAGTGGAATCATGTATTGAGATATATAAGCAGATGTGGCGCAAGGACTGCAAATTGAGGATTTTCCTGAAAATAATGAGTTATTACAAAGAGGTCTGTAGTTCATACTTAAATAAATTCGGTTAGATTGAAGAAATGATTTTATTATCTCACATCGCTTTGGATTCATAAGAACTGGTATTTTAGAATAAACGTATTCCTCCTGATAAGGCAATACTGGGGAAAGGAGTCCATTCCACTTTTCCTCGATCTGTTTTAAGATATCTTTAACTAATGTCGACCGAATGTTTTTGAGATTAGCAATTGACTCGATTGTTAAGATACCCATTTCCAACTCGTTTTCTGTAAGATTCCAGTAATGATACGGTGATGTAGATTCAAGATAGTGGTAAATATTATTACCCCATTCCTTTGACTGGGGAGGGGAGAAGTGTTTTGCCCCCCCAATTGGTCTATTCAAAATCGATAATCCCCTTCTTTTCAAGTTTGTCTGAATCATTGATATTTTCCTGGGGTTTATCTGAAGTTTGGATCTTAATACACGTGCCTTTTCTGCCACATCATCATTGTTTGTGGCTATACAACCTCCTCGAAAAAGAGGAAAAAAAACTTTAGGGAAACTAAAAATTCCAGCCTCACCTATAGAACCAGCTTTTCTATTTCCAATCTCTGCGCCAAACGACTGCGCAACATCTTCAATAATTATTAATTCGTTCTGCTGTGCAAAGTCTAATATTTCTTTAACTGAATCTGTCGGACATCCATAGAGGTAATTCATCAGTATTGCTGAACATTTCTGAGAAAGGTTTTCTGGAATGTTATCTGTTTCTAATGAGAGATTTTTTCGGATATCTACAAAGCATGGATATGCTCCGGCCTTTAAAATTGTCTGAGGAACGATTGAACAGGTGTGACAAGAACTTAATAGTGACTTTCCCTCCAATCCAAGTGATTTCAGAGTGAATTCGAGAGCAGCTCGACCTGAACCAGTCACAATAGTGTGCTTAACTCCTATGAATTGGGCTAGTTTCTCTTCGAAATATTCGAGAGTTTCGGTAAGGTTGGATCTCATTGGGCGACTTACTTTCTGATATTAATTCTATATAACTTTGTGGTTACCCTTGCATCATTCAAATTCTCAATGTCATACGGAATTTTTAATTATGATATACCTATTCTATAATTAATTATCGGTAGAGAAGGTTTTTAATTTACGGCTTTTTGTTGCTTTGCATCACTGCCTTGCATTTTTTATTATTACTAAAGGAAAAATGGAGCACATTGTTGAGAGGCGATTTTAATCAAAGAATTTTGTTGTAAGGATTGCGGGTTGGATGGTTCATTTAAGGTAACCGGGATGAACGACAGCCAGGACACGCATTACCGCGACCATGTATTTGCCTACCCGACAAGTAACGGGGTTATCGATACCGTCCAGTGGGAGGGGTTCCGTGAAGGGATTGACGATACCCGCTATGTGGCTTCGTTAATCAAAAAGGAGGGAAGTGAGGCATCGGCCAAAACGATTGTTTCTGCAGGATTATCCAATAACGAAAATATGGCAACAATACGGAAAAACGTGATCAACCAGATGTTGCCCTCACGAGTCAACCGGGCACCGGTGCTTACCGCTATCGGTAATAAATCCGTCGGTGCCGGCAGCCCGCTTACCTTTACCATACGTGCAACCGATCCGGACGGTGACAGTCTAACCTATTCAGCGTCTGACCTGCCTGCCAATGCCACATTCAACCCCACAACAAGAACCTTTGCCTGGACTCCCACCACCGCTCAGGTCGGCATCTCCATGGTTACCTTCAGTGTTAGTGACGGTTCGTTCCATGATACCGAGTCTGTCTGGATTACTTCGATTGTCAATGCAGCTCAGCCAACTACGGCAACTGCAGGAACTGCGCCAGTAGTAACCCTGGCAGTATTTAGTCTGGCAGTTTTTACGGTGAGGGTTTGGAGGGAATAAAAATAATCGGGTAAGGTGAATCTCAATCACTCCCATAACAAAAATATCATCAGAGAAATAAGGTCAGAATGTATCCTGAATGTACGGGGAATCCCTCAAAGTTCGAAAATACCGGCTCTCAGTAAAGCAGATCGAAATCAGAGTGATTCCCGAAACCTTCAAGACCCGATATTTTCGTTTCTGATTCTCATCGGGGAAAAAACATTTTATTTACATTGATAAACAGGTAAGATAATTTTTCGTACACTCTACTATTAATTTTCGTATAGAAATACGACGGTTCTATGTGTCCACCGTAACTTAGTTTATAGGCATTGATAGAATTATTTTTTGGATCCAGGGAAATCCCACCCCAGTTGAATGTTCTGATTGATTTTTCCTTTGCGTAGTTAATAGCCTGCCAATGGAGAAGGCAATTTGCATAGTTAATTAATTTAGAGGTCTCTTTATCGACCGCCAGTCGTTTTGAGGTACTGGTCCATGCGAGGATATTCTCATTATCTTCTAAATATAAATGCCCGCTTAAAATTTCTCCATCCAGCTCTGCAGTAAATAACGTACCATGCTTTTTCATTATTTTTACCGTTGGTACATCAAGAGCGAGGAATGCTCCAATGCGGGGGGTAAAATTTTTCTGCTTCACGAAATCCTTTGAAATCGTATAGAATTCGTTGAAATTTTCATTTATTTTCCAGATAATATTTTCTTTTGTGGCTTTTTTTATTTTTTGTCTTAATTTTCGGTCCATTTTATTCCAGATTTCATCTGATTCCTGTGTTAAGTCTATTGTAGCGGTTAATTTCTCTTCACAGCTATACCCCGGCAAATCGATTCTGTTTTTACAATATTTAAACGTCACAACATCGAATTCATCATCAGTTTTATAGGGGGATTCGCTGAGAAAAATATCTCTTTTTTTAAAAATAAGGAAGGGGTAGTCAATTATTACTGCCATTTTATCTCCAGTTGCGGTTATTTTTTGATTTCAGTTTTTCGGTTCTGTCTGACCGTATTGCTCAAGATAGTTCGTGACTTTATTTAATTCAGTACCATTCTCGTTTATCAACCTTGGTGAATTCTATCAAATTCAACCGTGCAATCACCTGAGTTTATTTTTTAATATTTGTGTTCTTTCACAATTATCAATAGTGTGTTCAATAACAACCCCGCAATAATCATCAGCATGCCCATAATCAACCCCAGCATACTCACCATAGACATTGCAAAAGAAAATTTTGATGTGGTGTAATACTCTGCGAAAGCATGGGAACCGGCCATAAGACCAATAACAACAAAAAATAACCCCGGAATCCCGAACATCAGGAGAGGTCTCCGATACAGGATCAGATCGATCAACCGGGTGAGTACGCCAACCCCGTGGGAGACAGGGTTCTTTTTGTGTCTGTGGGGGACGTCATAGTTGACAGATATGGGAACTTCCATAATCGGAAGCCCCATCTCAGAGAAATGGGAAATCATGTCCGATTCGACATTGTACCCATCAGATTTGAAATCCAGGTTACCAAGCGCCTGACGGGAAAGTGCCCGGAATCCCGATTGTGAATCCGTGACTTTGGTCTTCGCGCCTAGGTTAGTAAAGAGATCCAGTGTTTTCTGCCCCAATTGCCTGTACGAGGGAATCTTTCTGTTATCGTCAAGAAAACGGGATCCAATGACAAGGTCTGCCTTGCCAATACTGACTAATCCCGCAACTCTCTGGATTTCACTTGGATCATGCTGCCCGTCCGCATCGAGCATCACTGCCACGGTGCAACCTGTTTCAAGGGCACGCCGCAGACCTAATAAAAGTGCATATGCTTTTCCTGTATTATGATCAAGCCTTACAACATCTGCACCTGCTAATTGTGCAACCTCAGCCGTGCGATCGGAAGATCCATCATCAACGACGATAACTCGGTCAACATATTGCCTTGTACGAAGGATAACGGAACCAACGACTAACTCTTCATTATATGCAGGCAAGACTGCATAAAGACCTTTAAAAAGGTTAAGTCTGGCATCGATATCGTCAGTAGTAACATCAATTAGGTGAGGGGTAAATGACGAAGACGTGCTGGTTCTATTGATAGTTTGATTTTGAATAATATCCGGTGAATGTATCGTGGTCATGGAAATCAGAATATTTTTATGTACTAAAGTGAATGTCAGATACCGAGTTAATACTGAATTATTATTTAGTCTTTGTTATCATCGACGACCCCACATTCATGAAATGATACAGATATTTTCCACCTAATATATATTAAAGACTGGCAAAGCAGAACTGCATTGCATTTGATCCGACATCTTACTGGGATTTATGAATAAGAAAAAATTTGGTGAGTTAAATTCAAGATATTATCGTGATATCAAAATTGAAAAAAAATTTCACTTCAATATGAATATATAATTACTTTGCATCTTCAAGTCAATTTTATAAATAAATGTTCGTAAAATCAGTTTAAATTATATATTGATACAAACCTTATGGAGGAAAATCTATCCTGATATGATAAATTACAGGAATAGTCAAATGGTACAGGGATACTCAAATGGTTCAAATAGTTTGTTTAAAATCTATTGTTAACAATTCCATTTTAATATGATTAAACAATAAAAATGGAATAAAAGTATGATCTGCAATCCAATGAGCATGGTCATAAATAAAGGAAGGGAAGATTTGAAAAGTGGATTGGTCTGGATGAATCCAAATGGGATTACCTATCATCAACAATTCCAATAAGTTAAGCTGCGTTTAGCTTAGTAGATACGATTATGAATAACCTGTTTCATGATCAGGGCTGAAAATGTTACTGGTCTGAAATTTGATACTTTTTGGTTTTCAGGCACCAGATCGGTGACTTTTTTACGGGAACAAGGGATATCTTAATAGAGCAGGTATCCTAGATGAAAAAGAAACAAATCGCCGCCATCACCCTCGCATTATGGCTTATTATTATTTCGTGCTTCATGCTCCTTGCAGGGCGGTTCGAACTGGCGCTTTTTTTCGTTCTGGGGTTCATCGGTTTCCTCATGATCGTGGAACTTATAGAACCACACTATGTCAAACCCGCTTACATGCTATACATCAGATATCTTATAGTTATAGGAATAGTGATATCCGGCGCAATTGTTATACAGAAAATAATGGAAATTTTTGGTCTGTATTTAACGTGGTCATTCTAACGGGTCATCCACCCTGACATTGAGGGAAGAAGGCAGAATCGTTGGAAATATTGAACATTTTTCTCATGAAAGATATAAAAAATCAAAAAACATTTTCTATCAAGTGCTGAATAATATGCAATAGCTTTTGTAATACAATGTGGAGATAATTATGGTGAATGGAAATGCGATATCCCCCTGTGGAAGCGGGGAAAAATGATGATGTTAAAAAAACTAGACAGTTATGCCTCCGCTGCGATTCTCCTCATGGCAGCAGCGGTCATACTCGTTGCGGCCGCCCTTGTTATCAACCTTGGGGAATTTATCAGAGCTGCTTTTGTGATTTCCGGTACAGCATGTGCTTTGGTTGGAATTTTTATCCTGACCTTTACAAGAGGTGAGACGGTTGATCCACGACATGTTGGGATGCTCACTGCACAATGGTGTAAAAATATCTGCCGTATAGAATCCGATCTTGGTATAACCGGGAATGCATATTTTATCCCCCCGCGCATTACCGGAGAATCCCGGGTTATGCAGTTCAATCCAACCTTGACCTATAGCGGGAGCAATGTGTCAGCAAAGGATCCATTTATAAAAACCGGGGCAGGTGGACTTATCATTACCCCAGCCTGTGACTCATGGATCCAGGACCTCAAAAAAAGAAATGCGCTGATGGTTCCCGATAAAGAGGAGGAATTAATCACACTCATCAGTGAAACAATGGGAGAGATTTTTGAGTTCGCAACCCGGGTTTCAGGCAGCTGGCGTGATAACACGGTGACGCTCACTTTCCACGGGTATCGGTTCATTGATGGCTGTAAGGCCATTGCAGATGAATCCGAAGAATTATGTACAATGAACCCTTGTCCGGTGTGTAGTCTTTGCGGGGCATTGATCGCTGAGGGAACAGACAAGGTTGTCACTGTCGACCAGTGCTCAATAAACTCCTCATCGCACGATGTCACCGCGATCTTCTCGATACTACCCGTCCGGAAAGGTACTTCACCTACTGAACAGTTACCTCCAGATGCAGCTCCCGGTAGCTCGCGTTGATGCAATCGCTTCCGGTTAATTCAGGACCATAAACGATATCTTTGAATAACAGGAACTCCACACGGTTGTACCCGCTTTTCTTAACCGACAAGTTATAGGGAATTATGGTGGTCTCATTGTGTAGAAGGCTAACCGACAGCCGGTCATTGGGATCCATCGTCAAAATTCGTGAGCTATTGGTCACATTATCAAATTCCGTGAGCAGCATCCAGGTCTCAATCGTATAATTGACATGCCGGTACTCATGATTCCCCACACCCACATACATTGAATAATCCTGTCCTTGAATAATCTCAGCAGGATAACTGGCGGCGGTCCTGTTTTCACCAAGAATAAAAAACTCCGTGAATGTCTCTCCCTCTCTGGTGAGAGTCATCACATATATTGCTGTTATAATGGTAATGAGGATTGCTAGGGCAAGGACCACGTTAAGGGATCTGGTCGACCTTTTTACCACCTTTCGTTGGGAACTCCGTGCGCGAAGCACCTGCAATCTCGGAAAATGGCAGTCTGAACCGTTCTTCAGACGGGAGGATGGCTCTCTGGTAATGGGAAACAATAACCGTCACCAAGGTGAAAACAGTTAATGATACCACGATTGGATCAAGCCGGATCCCCCACGGGTTAAAATTTAACCCAAGGCCAATCAGGGGGACAATTGCAATCGAAATTCCGACACATAGCACAATCCCTCTCGATAAAATCAATATTACTATCTCTTGGGAAGAGTGCAGTGATAAAAATGTATCCGGGATGAAGAGAATAACCGGGATCACCAGTTCAATTCTAACAGGAGTTTCATTTTACGATAGGGAGGTAGATAGCTCCGATACATACTGCAAGCCATACAACAACAAGTTTCAGATCTGCAGGATTTTCCTATTTAAAAAAGACCGAATAGATCTTTTGGATACGTGTTCCCTCAGGAGTCACCATCAAATGCAAAACCATATTCTGTAATTTTCGGTGAATAATGATGACAATGGCAAGATATGCAATAACTATAAATACTATTACCGGGTTGTTGGTTGTCTCAAGGTAGTCACCTGAACATTGAAATATATGAATTTTTTATGATGATTTCTTCTTGCTCAATGCATTTTTTGAAGATAATGAAAAGCTCATTCATAATTAGTACTATAAAAAAAAGTTAATCTGAAACCCTGTTGGATTCATTTTCCCGAATTCATACAATTTCTCATGCTTTCGTTATTAGCATCCAATCCTCTTTGCCCTTTTTTTATTCTTGTGTTTCACCCGTTGCAGAACTTCGATATTTAAACTGTAGAGAAAGTAGTGAAGAGAAGGACCTGATTCC